>JACDJA010001519.1_pt1 | contig 19186 bp, 13 predicted proteins | sample 7449241 | NCBI WGS metagenome assembly JACDJA01 (sample SAMN14253289, study PRJNA609438) | sludge metagenome | isolation source: initial anaerobic sludge | collected 2018-12-20 | reverse complement strand
TGACGGCGCGGGCCGACTGGCGCGGGCCATAGGTATTGAACGGCCGCACGGTGACCGCCGGCAGGCCATAGGAGCGATGGAAGCTCTCCACCAGCTTATCGGCCCCAATCTTGCTGGCCGAGTAGGGCGACTGCCCCTGCAAGGGGTGGCCCTCATCCATCGGCGTGAATTGCGCCGTGCCGTAGACCTCGCTGGTGGACGTATGCACCAACCGTGCCACGTCGTGGGCGCGGCAGGCCAATAGCACATTGAGCGTGCCCATGAAATTCGTCTCGGCCGTTTCCATGGGGTGCTTGTAGGAGTAGGGAATGGAGATGATTGCCCCCAGGTGAAAAACGACGTCAACCCCGGCCACGGCGCGATCGACGGCGGCCGTGTCACGCAGGTCGCCGGCAACCACGTCCAGATCGCGCACGACCTCGGCCGGAAGCTGGCGCAGCAGCCCAGCGTCGCCGCGCGAGTTATAGCGCACGAAGGCGCGCACGCTCGCCCCACTCCGCACCAGCGACTCCGTCAACTGACTGCCGATGAAACCACCCGCGCCCGTCACCAGGACGCGCCTGCCGGTCCACTCACTCATCTCGGTTGATTTACTCCTGCTAAACTGTTCATTTCGGAAGGAGCGGTGGCGCCGCTCATCCCTGAATAGGACTTCGCCTTCAAACGGCGCGCCGCGTCGCTCAGAGCCGGCCGGCTTGCTGCTGCAAGACCCGTTGTCGTTGCATGGCCTGTATCTGCGCGTGGGCCGCGTCCCAGGCCTCGGCCTGGATCAGCTGATCAAGTTCCAGCAGCCAGTTGTCCGGCGGAAGGGCGGAAGCCGGCAAACCCTCGCCCGCTCCCCCGTTCATTGCGGGAGATAGATGGACGGCCGGGACAGCGCGCTCCAGTGATAGCTGGCTGCGCAATGTCTCCAGCACATCGGGCAAGACCACCGTCTGCACGTCCGTCTGGCGACAAAGCTGCAAAATACGCTCTCGCTGTGGACGGCGAATGTTCTCGATCGCGTAGAGGATGAGACCCACGTCGTGGAGACCCACCAGTTGTGGTATCTCGTCCGTCCGGCCCAGCACGCGAACGCCGCCGATGCGTGTGCCCTGCTTGCGCGGGGCATCATCGACCATGCCGATGATGGAATAAACCTGGCCCAACTCGGCCTTGCGCAAGAGGTAGACGGCCAGTTGGCTCACTTCGCCCGCGCCGACGATGAGCACGCGCTCGCCGACGGCCGACGAGCCGCCCCGCAGGGTGATCCAGTGCTCCGACAGGCCGGTGATGATGCGCATCCGGTAGCGCAACACTACGAACCCCACGAACGCCAGCACGCCACTCACCATGATCAATCCCGACGGCAGCAGCCTGTGCCCCAGATAGGGCACGGCGACGGCTCGCGGTTCCCAGACGGCATTGGCCAGCAGCAGGACGGCCGTTGTCAGGCCGGATGAGACTGCAAGGGGGAAGGCGTCGTTGAAATCGGCGCGCGACCAGGCGACGCGGCCGATGCCCAGCAGGCCGTTGACCATACTAAAGATAAGGGCAATCGCCAGCGCCACCCACATGGACGTGCCCCAACCCAGTTCAAGCGGCCCGTTGCTGCGCCACAGCACGCCCGTGACGGCCACGGCGGCGAATGCTATCAGGCTATCGAGTACGAACCAGGAGAAGTAGCGGCTGATGAAACGCGCCAGCGGCCCCCAGAACAACAGGTGCTCCGGCACGCGGCGAGTCTTCAGCTGCGGCAGCAACGCCATCACTGTCCAGAACATCACGTCCAGGTCCGTCAGGAACGAGCGATGGTGGACATAGAGCAAATCGAGGCGCAGCTTGCTGGGCAGGATGACCTTCAGATACTGGTCAATCACGTTGCCGGCTTGCAGCATGCTCTCCTCGTCGCGATAGAGAATGGAAGCGGGGCTGGTGATGCCGGGGCGCACGGAGAGCAACACCTGACGCACGTCGGCCGGCCAATGGGTCACAAAGTCCTGATCCTCGGGGCGCGGCCCGACCAGGCTCATATCCCCCTTCAGCACGTTCCACAGTTGCGGCAGTTCGTTGATCTTGGTGTCGCGGAGCCATTGGCCCAGGGGCGTAATGCGCGGATCGCCCTGGCCGGTCACCTTGGGGCCGTTATAGCTGTCCGTTGTCTCGTACATCGTGCGAAACTTCAGGATGCGAAACGGCCGTCCGCCGCGCCCCACGCGCCCGCCCCAATAGAAGACAGGGCCTGGCGAATCGCGCTTGATGAGCAACGCCAGCAGCAAAAAAACCGGCGACAGGAGGATGATGCCAAGTCCGGCGATGGCGATATCCAGCGTCCGGCGCGCCGCGCTGTCCACCAGCCGCCACGCGCTCGAAAATCCGGCCTTGAGCTTTACGTCGGCGTTTTGCTGTTGTGATGCAATGCTTTCGTTCATGACTCACTTGATCGGTCGGATAATCGCCAGATAATGCGTATTAAGGAAGCCCAGGTTTTCCAGGAGTAATGCTCCCGACCAGGATATTGGCACGAGGCGGCGAGCAAGTGGTGGAGCCAGTGTGATTCGGTCAAATCGGTACCGGCTGTTCGGAAAGTAACGTCGAATTTCTGCCGGTCTGATACCTCTCGTCTGCTTATTCACCGGGTTGATCCAGAAGTCGTACCACAGGATCGCGCCGCCGGGTCGTAATACTCTTCGTATTTCGTTGGCGACAGTATAGCAGATGCGCCGATCCAAAATCGATGAAAACACCGTGAATTGTAGGACGAGGTCGAAAGATTGATCGGCATAGGGCAAATGCTCGCCGGAGGCGCAGCCGAGCGCCAGATGCGGCAACCGCCGCCCCGCCATAGCCACCCGCTCGGCCAGCAAATCGATGCCGCGCAGTCGCCCGGGATCCGCTTCATAACCCAGCAACTCCAGCAACACATTGCCGCCACCGCAGCCGATCTCCAGGACATCCTTGTCATCCAGCGGCCAGAGGCCCTCGCGGCGCAACGCGCGCAGCAGGGCGCGCTGGCGGCCCTGGATGGCAAACAGGTGCGCCTCGTTGGCCGGGGAATAGAGACCGGCTTCGGTCAGGCGCGCTACGCGGCCGCTGTATGCGTCGCGAATCCGCGCCGTCTCGCGCGCGCCGGTGTCCATCACCCCACGCTCCAGAAACCCTGCACCGGATCATAGGTCAGACGCACAGAGCCGCCGGCGGGCACGTCTTGCCGTGCCGCGCCGCTCGCCGGGCGAATATTGCCCCCGGCCAGAAGCGCGAACGGCGACGCCGCGCCCAATGTGATAGACCCCGCAAACAGCGAGTTCGACAACCCGTCGGCCGTCCACCAATGGATGTCGGCTACGTCGGCCGAGCCGAGCAGTTCATACGTGTCGTAATTGCTGGAGACAACCAGCATTGGGCCGGCGGGCAACGACGTGGGTGCCACAGCGGCAATCGGGGTCAGATGGCCGTATATCACCGTCGGCGGCTCGGACGTAATGATCGGCTTGCCCGTTTGCAGGTTGTCGATTCGGTTGTTGCCGCCGACGATCTTGTTGCTCCAGCTATTGGCCGTGGGCATCAGGCCGAAGAACAGGCTGCCGCCGCTGATGTTCTGGAAGGAGCAGTTGTCGATCTGCAGCAGCGCGTCGGCCGTCGGGCCGACGTCGGTACTGAGGCAGACGATAGTTCCCCGATCGCCGGTTGCGCGGCCGAAGAAACGACAATTATCGACGAGCGCCTGACCGTTATCGACCTCGATCGACACAGACTGCGACGCGTTGTCCGGCCGGTTGTAGAAGACGCAATCCCGTACCGTATAGCGATTGGCCGCGCCTTTGCCCAGGTTCAGCATGACGCCCGATCCCTGGTTGTAGAACTGGCAGTTCTCAATCGTGACCTCGATGTCCTCCAGACGAAAATCGACCTGAGGCAGCGAGTTGGACTTGGGAGCGAAGATACAATTGCGCACCGTGGCTCGCCACGGGGAATTGCCATACGCGCCGACGAACGGCTGGTCGGTGGTCGAATCCCGCTCCGAGGTGAAATAACAGCCGTCGATCACGATATCGGAGCGAATCTGCACGCTCGGCCGCCCCTCGAAGATGCAGTTGCGCACTTCCACCTGCGTGGTGACCAGCGCCCGATCCTGGGTGATGATGCCCCGGCTATTGCGAGGGCCGAACCAGCAGCCGACGAAACGCTGATATTCGGGAGACCCGGCCACTTCCGTACCCTGAAAGTGGAACGCCCATGAATTGGCGCCGTCAAAGCGCGTATTTTCAGCGTGAACCGAGTTGTGGGGATGACAATAGACCAGGTGTGAAAACTGGTTGTCGTGGAGGTTGCTGTCGTAGATATGAAGCCGTTTATGTCCGTTGGGAACCGTCCAAAAGGCGATGCAATACTGCCACCAGGGGTGCAGGTCGCAATTGCGCACCGCCAGAAACAGTTCCCCCAACCCGCCGTCCGGCCCCGAAGATGGAGACTGGAGACAATGGGTGAAGCCGTCGATATCCACATTCTCGACCAGACAGGCGGAGTCACGGTCGCTCGACTCAAAGAGTACGCCCGATAGCTCGAACAACTCGAAGTCCTGGTGCAGGTCTTCTTCCAGCCGTATGTCGGCCAGCTGGAAATTATTGCCCCCGGCGACGAAGAACCCGGCGTAATTCTTGCCCGTCGCGCTGGTCTGGACGGTGAAGCGCAGCAAGGTCGATTCGCGCCCCTCGCCGACAATTGTCAGGTCGCCGGTGACGCGCAGGGCGTCGTAGTTCGGCTCCAGAATAATGCGATAGAACTGCGGCGGCCGGGGAACCCACAGCGGCAGACCGGCGGCTATCGCCGCGTCGATGGCCGCCTGAAAAGCCGCTCGATCATTGGTCGCGCCGTCGCCCTTGGCTCCATAGGCCGGGTCCATGACGTTAATCATCGTGTTGCTCTGGGTGAGCGACGGCACGCGCACCGTGGGGGCCGCCGCCACAGGCCGCGCGTGCCGCAAGGCGGCCGCGCCGATGACTGCGGCCGTCCCCTGCAAGAAACGGCGGCGCGATAATGTTGCGGCGTAGGTTGCTTGCTTTTTTGTGTTCATACAGTTTCCACCGATATCCGGTTCATTCCGGTCTGCTATGATCGGGTATGACTGCCCGCGTCGGCAATCTGCATCCGGGAAGGTTCCGCCCTGAAAGATGAGGTAACGGGCATCTTGACCGGCGGCCGGCCTGCGAAGCGAGCCAACCCGATGAGAAAGCCAAGCCCATAGCTCAGGTGCAAAATGGGATGGATGATCATCAGCCGGGGAACGTGGCGCATCCCATGGGACCGGCCCAGCGACAATGATGCAAAGGCGTTGACCGCCATATAGAGGAACACCACTATCGCCGACAACCACCAAAACGGCCGGAAAATCAGCCCCAGCAGAGCCGACCCGGTCAGGCCGGCAACGAATGCCGGCGGAACAAATTGCCTGGGGCGCATCTGCCGGGGGTGCTTTTGCATCACCCGGTATTTCCAGAAACCGTACTGGAAATACTGCCGCCACAATCGGCGCAGGCTGCTGCGACTGTAATACCGGGAAGTAACGTCCGGCGCCAGCAGGAGCCTGCCGCCCCGTTCCCGCAGGCGGTAATTATATTCGTCGTCCTGGTTGCGAACTTGCTCCTCATCAAACGCCCCCATTCGCTCCAGCGTCTCGCGCTTATAGGCGGGGAACGCAACCGTATCGACCAGCATGGCGCGATCCTTGACTGTACGAAACGCGGATCCGCCCACGCCGAACCAGGAACTCATGGCCAAAGCAATCGCTTCCGCCTCATCCGTCTCGCCGATGGTCTCGATAGGCCCGCCCACGCCGTCGATGTCATCGTTCATCAGATGTTCGACGCAGCGGCGAACGTAGTCGGGGGCGATCTCGCAATGCCCGTCGACGCGCACGACAATTTCGCCGTGTGCCTGGCGGATACCAATGTTGAGCGCCGGGGGGACGATTTGCGCCGGATTGTCAATCAGTCGCAGGCAGGGATGCTCCGTCTGCCGGGCGCGCACGTATTCCCGCGTGCCGTCGTTCGACATGCCGTCGACAACGAGGATTTCCATCCGATCCGCGGGGTAATCCTGCGCGAGGACCGCGCCAAGACTGCGCTCGATATAAGCCGCCTCGTTGCGAACAGGCATGATGACTGATACCAGGGGCAAACTTTCCATACCCCCTAGTGTACGCCAGCCGACCCTGATTGGGCGTATAAAGCGCGTGAAGGCCCTGTGAGGGATCAGTAATCGGATGGAACCGCGCGGGTAGCCGACGCTGGCCGCGCGCGACGCGCCGCCAGCGACAGGTAGACGCCGGGCAAGGCGATCATCAGCAGCCCCATGATCGGCGCCATATAGCGCAGCAACGGCACGACCAGCAGCGTCATCCCCCAGAAATAGAGGACGATCAGCCAGTTGCCCGCATTCATCCGCCCTAACGCGCCTCCCCGCCGCCAGGTGTAAACGCTGCCCCACAGGATGAGCGCCAGATAGACCAGTTGCAGCAGCAGCGCGGGCATCTCCATGACGTGGCTGTCGATGCCATACCAGCTGCGGGCGAACTTGATCAGCATTAGCTTGGCGAAGGCCGCCGGGGCGCGGGCCGCCTCCTCACTTACGACCTTGACCACACCGCCGGGGGTGGCCGTCTCCCTTCGCCGCTCGTGGATCGTCCACATGAACGCCGCCACGTCTTCCGGCACGGCCACCTCGAGCCGGTACTCCTTCGGCACGGCCAGAAAGGTGAGGCCGTCATGGATCGTCATCGCCCCGCCGCTGCTCAGCGGGATAATCTCCCCCGTGCGGGCGTGGACGGCCGCCTCCCACGGCAGCACAGCCAGGACGCTGCCCAGCACAACCAGCGCGCCGTAGGCCAGCCGCGACCGCAACGCCACTCCGCGAGCGGCGAAGAACAACACAACCGCGCCCAGTATCACGCTCAACCCCAGTGCCGCCGGGCGGATGAGCATGGCCGCACCCACCAGCAACCCCGCCGCCAGGTAGAGCGCCCACGCCCGCGGGCCGCGCGTTCCCCGCAAAGTCGGCCGCCAGAACAGATAGAGCGCCGCGTAGAGCACCGGAATGAAGGCTACCTCACTATTGGGCTGCTTGGTCAGCCACAGGAAGAACGGGTAGGTCATCCACGCCAGCGCGGGCAGCAGCGCCAACCATGGCGACCAGACCAGCCGCGCCAGCGCGTAGACCAGCAGCACGGACAGACCTGCGCACAGCAGACGAAAGGCCGATAGCATCGATTCGTCGCTCACGCCCAGCGCGTCGCCACTGCGAAACACCCCGGCCAGCAATATCGAAAAGCCCGGTGGGTAGCGCGTGGCGATCTCGCCGTCGAGCATGATCCCTTCCCCGGCGGCGATGGCCCGCGCCACCGGCTCATAGGCAAGCAGATAGTCGGTGCTCTGGTTCTCGCGGAACTCGGCGGGCAGGATCGACCAAAAGATACCCGCCGTCACCAAAGCGACCACAAACAGGGCCGCGGCCAAGGCTAACTCTCGTTGTCTGCTCATCACTCCTCCGCGGCGTTCGCCTGTCGCTCCTCCCTATCGATCAGGGAGAGAACTTCTCTAAATTTGCCGTTGGCCGTTCGCGGGATGGCGTCAGTTTCTTCAAGAACGTACTCCATGTGACCGACACGATCACGAATACGGTTAATGAGCGCTTCGCCGTCCGAATGCCGGTAGCCGGGGGCGGGCACGACACGGACACGGATGCGCTCCCAATCTTCCTGAACAATCTGACCCTCATGGATGGGAAGATCGGTGTCGAAAACCATCGTCAGACGGTCGATGTAACGACCGTCCCGGGTCATGATGGCGTCATCGAGACGACCTTCAATACTGGAGATCAGCGGCAGAGTGCGCCCACAAGCGCAATGGCCGGCTTCGGGCAGCAGCGACGCCCGATCACCGATATCATAGCGAATAAGGGGCATGTCGGCGTTCAGCAGCCCAGTGGGAACGAGCCGCCCTGTCTGCCCCACAAGCGCGGCAACGTCTTCGTTATCAGTCAGAACCTCGATTGACCCCACGTCAGGCCAGATATGAAGACGGCCTGCCTCGCATTCGCCGGCGGCCGTGGCAACCTCAGCCATCCCATACGTCTCTCGTACCGGGCAGCCAAAAGCTTGCTCAATGATCCGGCACTGGTGCTCATAAAGCGGTTCAGCGTTGGCAATGACAACTTTCAGGTCGGGTGGTGGGAGTTTTTGTGCCAGAGTTGCCTGGGCCAGGCGATAGATACCTGAAGGGTAACCCAACAGATAGGTGACCTCATGTTCCTTCATCGCCCTCAAATAAGACGGGATATTCTGCGGAGCCAGATGAAAGGCAGACAAATAGAGTTGATGGAGGGTGTGGTTCCAAACCCAAAACGGCGGTTTTTGGCGTTCAACCGGAGCAATGAGTTTACCGCCGACAATCGCCCAGCGATCATCGCGGCTGACCCCATACCAACGGCGCGACCGCGCCTCGAACGTGGCGAACCACGTCTGCACCGTCTCTCGACCAAGCCAAACAACGAGCGGTTTGCCGGTCGTGCCGCTGGTGTGTTCGGGAAACATGGCGTTGATATCGCAGTCATCGGCGACGAACGCGCGCGGGTTGTCGCGCAGAGCGTCCTTGGATAACAATGGCCAGTTGACCAGCAAATCCCAAGCCGCACGGTCGCCCTGACGACGACGCCGCTGCCACAAATCGCGGTAATAAGGCACTTTTGTGGCCGCGCGTTGCAAGACAAATGCCAGGCGCTCCTCGTTCCAGTCGCGCCATTGCTCGACCGTCCACGTATCGCGATCCAGGATCTCCTGGACCTTGTCTTCGATCCCTTTCCCATAGCGCCAACTGCTCAAATATCGACCGCGAGCGCTGGCCGCCAGCACCTTCGCCGGATAGGGCAATCGGTGATAAATCTTGAGCCAATCAGGCATGGAGTACCTCCTTAAACACAGTCGCCCACAGTTCGCGAACGGCCACCCAGCCGCAACTCTCGGCCAGCGCGCGGCCGTTGCGCGAGAGTCGCTCGACCAACGCCGGTTCGTCCAGCAAGCGCCGCACGGCCGCGACCATCGCCGCCGTGTCGCCGTCGGGCACCAGCAGCCCGGTCTCCCCATCGCGCAGCAGGTCGGGAATGCCGCCGACGGCCGTGGCAACCACCGGCAGCCCGAACGCGCCCGCCTCCAGCACACTAACCGGCATGTTGTCCACGTGGTTGGTGTTTAGATAGATATCGTGGGCGGCAAACTCCCGCGCCTTGTCCTCCGGCCCCAGGAAGCCGGGGAAGCGCACAGCGTCGGCCAATCCCATCGACGCGGCCAATTCGCGCACCGCGTCGTGCAGACCCTTCTCCTGCCCGGCCATCGTCAGCGTCGCCGCCGGATGCGTGCGACGCAACCCGGCCAACGTCTCGACGGCCATCTCCGGATGGTAGATCTCGTGAAAGGTGCGCATCCACAGCAATCGCGGTTGGGCGGCGGCGCGCAATCGAAACGGGTAGTTCTCGATCTCGAGGATATTGGGGATGATGCGCAGGCGCGGGGCCAACTCCGGAAAGCGCGCGAAGTCGCGGGCCAGATAAGCCGAAGGAGCGACGACGACAGCGGCGCGGCGCAATACGCGCCCCACCCAGCCGCCGCGCGCGGCGGCGAACTCCGGCAACGCACCGCCGTGCAACACCATGATCTGTGGCAAATTCAATAACCTGCACAACCAGGAGGCCGCGTCGGTGACGGCAAAGGCCGGGCCGCTGAAGACCTGATGGACGACCAGATCGATCTCCCCGCGCCAGGCAACCAGCGAGCGCAACGTGTCGGCCAGCCGCGGCAGGCGCGCCGGAATATGCGAAGTGACGCGCACCGGGTAGCCACCGTCCGCCAGCAGCGCGGCCAGGATTTCGCCCTGCGTGGTGACCCAACCGGGGTTGACTCCCAGCATCGGCCCAACGAAGCACAGGCGGGGCAACCCCGGCCGCGCGACGACGGCCACATGATCGTCAAAGGTTCTCGTGATAGCCATGTCCATTGTGCGAGTGCAAGCCCATCGTCTCGCCGACGGCCGCGACAGGCGCAATCATCCGGGATGAATGGTCAGGCGGCGTTCGCAAGCGCACGCCCCACGCCTCGGCGAAAAGAGCGGTCACCGATGCCTGGTAATGTCGATAGGTAAAGCGATGGGCCGCGGCAACTCCGGCGCGAGCGGCGGCCGACCAGGCATCCGGCTCGGCCACAAAACGGGCAATGGCCGCGGTCATGCCTTCAATATCATCCGGCGGCAGGGCTACCCCGGCCCCCGTGTCGGACAGAATCTGGGGGATGCTGGAGACGGCCGCGGCCACCGGCACCGCGCCGAACGCCATCGCCTCGCTCAGCACTTTCGGCCAACCCTCGGATTGGGACGGCAGCAAAATGAAATGAGCCGGAGCATAGTACCCGGCAATGTTCGACCGGGGAACCCAGCCCAGGAATTCCGCCTGCAAGCCATGCTCTCGCGCCCACGCCTCGTAGCGCGGCCGGTCGGGGCCGTCGCCCAGCAGACGCAGCCGGTAAGGGATGCCCCGCGCGCCCAGAGCCTGGGCCACGCGCAGAACCCGCCCGACGCCCTTGCCCTCGTTCAGCGCGCCGACAAAAAGCAGCTCCACTGGCAGATCGAGGGTCTTCATCCCTGCCGCCGCGCCGCCGCCTGCCGCCTCTTCGTCGGTCAGGCACGGGTTATAGAACGATCGAACGTGTGGCGGTTCGCCCGGCCAGCGCCCGTTGACCGTCACCACGCCGCGATGCCGATTCTCTCGCAACCAGCGCCGCTGCAGGGCATAGGACCACGGCTCGCCTCCCTCCGGCCGCCAATTGCCGGCATACTTCACCCAACGACAGGACGGCTCCCCCGCGCGACGCAACAGCAGCAACGCCAGCAGGCTGATGTTAGCCGGGCAGCGAACGTGCACAGCGTCGGCGCGCCGCATCTCTTCCCGAATGACCCCGGCATAGGCCGGATAAGCGGTCAGGATGCCCAGCTTGGCCACCGGAGAATCCCCGCCCGCGGGAGCGACAAGGCGGAGACGCACATTCGGCGCGGTGTGGGACAACGCGCTCAATGGGGCCGGGTCGGGGTAGAGGATCGCCACGTGCGTCACCTCGTCGAATAACTCGGCCAGGTAGTCAATCTCGCGCACGGTCGGCCCCCAGCCCGCGATCTCGCCCTCGCGCTGGTAATGGGGAGTGTGAGATACGATAAGCAGACGCATATTCAACCCCGATAGGTAATCTCAGCGCGCCCCAACGGGCGCCGGCAGCAAAAGCGAGCGCAGCAACTCGTCATAGGCAAGGACGCGTTCGGCCCACGTCGCCGCTTGGGCCGCCTCGCGCGCGCGCCGGCCCATCTCCCGGCGGCGCGTTTCGTCGTCCAGCAGCGCCAGAACAGCCGCCGCTGTGGCCTCGGGATCGTCCGGCGGCACGCTGAGGCCGGTCTCGCCCTCGACAATAGCCTCGGTCAGACCGCAATCCCGGCTGACGACGGCCGGCGCGCCGCACAGCGCCGCCTCCTGCACGACGATTCCATATCCCTCCACGTCGCCGTCGACCGCCCGGCGACTGACCAGCACAAACACGTCGGCCAGCTGATAGGCGGCCGGTAATTCCTCATCGGACACCAGCCCCACGAAGCGCACCCGGTCGGCCACGCCCAGCTCCGCGGCCAGCGCCTCGAACTCCGGCTGCCGGCGCGGCAACCCGGCCATTACGTAGATCGTATCGGGCCGCGCCGCCAGAATACGCGGCAAGGCACGGATGACCACATCCTGCGCCTTGCGCTCGCTGACCTGGCCGACCGTCAGCAGCACGCGCGCATCGCCCAGGTTCCACTTTCGGCGCAGCGCGACCGGTGACGGGCCGGGCCGGAAACGATCACCGTCGGCTGCGTTGCGGATCACGATCAGGCGGCGCGGCCGGGCGGCGGCGCGGATCAGGCCGGCCGTATATTCGCTGACCGCGATCGTGGCCGTCGCCCCGGCGACGGCGCGGCGAGTCAGAAACCGGGCGACCGGCGACGGGGAGAGGAACTCGCTGCCGTGGCCGATGGCTACCCAGGGCCGCCGATAGAGAGGGCCGGCCGCCGCGGCCGTCAGGAGCGCCCGATGACCGGAAGCGAGGATGAGCGAGGGCCGATAGCCGCGCATGGCCCCATGGATGAGACGAATCCGTTCGACCTGCCAATTCGCCCCGGTTTCGCGCTCCGGAAGGGGTGTGATGTCGAACGGCTGCCGCCGGTTGAACGCGTCGCGCGTTTCCACAGCGACGTAGGGTTGCGGCGACAGCACCCGCACGCCCCAACCCAATCGCGTCAGGTGGCGCGCCAACTGGCAGGCATGAGTGCCGATTCCGCCCGGTCCCGGCGGAAATTCGCTGCTCAGCAGAAGCAGGCGGAGAGCGTCGTCCTGTGTCATCGTCGATTCAAGAACCGTCATCTCTCGTCCTCATTTACGCCTGGCCGGATCATGGAGCGCTGTGCCGGCAACGGGTTGAATGGTTACGGGCAACTCTGCCTTAATCGGACGCCGGATCTGCCACATCGCGAACGCCAGCGCGATCGCCAGCGGGATGACCGCCAGGCGCATAGCGCTGTGGAACATGATCGACACGGCCCATATCGACAGCGAGGCGCTCATGGCCCGCGCTAACCCCGGACGGTTGCCCAGATAGCGGTGCACCATCATCCAGAGCAGGGTAGCCATGGCGACGATGCCGAACAGGCCGTGTTCCGCCAGCAGGCGCGTAAACTCGGTGTGGGCTGTGATATCAATACCCAGAGCATCATGGTGGTATTCCGACGACTGCCCCACGCCGACGCCGACGATCGGGTTTTCACGAAAGGCCTGTATATCGGCCTGCGCGACTTCCACGCGACCGGTTGTGTCGGTGTCGGCAAACCGCTCCGACAACGAACCTCCGGTGAAGTCATCCAGAAGCGGGTAAATACCCACCAGCAAGACCGCTCCGAACAGGCCAAACAATAGCAGGAACCGGCGGCGCGCCCGCGGTGTGTTCATCAGGTGGAACCCGAACACCGCCGCCGCCAGCGCGAAGCTGTAGAGGCCACCGCGCGAGAATGTGAGCGCGCCCTGCCCCAGCATCCCCAGCGTCACCAGCAGGATGAAGCTCCGCGCTCCCAGGCCGCGCGGGATGAGAATCAGCAGCATCACTCCGGCCAGCGCGCCGAAACCCATCATGTTCGACACCTGATTGGGACCGTAGTTACCGCTGGTCGCGAAGTTCGACGCGCCCAAGAAGATGAGGCTATCCAGATCGGTCAGGGTGAAATAGATCGCCAGAAAGGTGATGCCGACGATAGGAGCCATGATCATCAGCAACAAGCGAATAGCCGTATCGCGCTCGATCGGCCGCGCCCAGAGATACACCCCCAGAGCGGTCAGCGCCATGTAGCTGGAAAGATTGAAGCTGATAGCGTCCATCGCCTCGCTCGGGCCGCGCTGCAAGAGGACCATGACGGCTCCGGGAGCCAGCGCGACTGCCAGCAACACCGGCCACACGGACCGCAGCTGCCGCAACTCCCCACGCCGGCTCCACTCCACAATCAGCGCAACGAAGATGATAGCCAGCATGGCATACTTGGCATATTCCCAGAACAGGTTCGCGCGAGACATGCGCCACAGCACCTCGGCCGCGGCGATATAGCTCACCGCATAGATCACCTGGTTCGTCCGCCCCAGCAGCGCCGCGCGAAGGCCATAGAGCAGGGCCACGACGCCATGGACCGTGCTGACCCAGGGTGACATATTCATCAGCAACGCCAAAGGCGCGTGGAGTGACAGGAACAGGATCACCCTGACGTTGAAAGAGTTCGCCAAATCGCGCGCCGGATTACCGGTCAGGCCGGCGGGGCGCTCGGCGAGCGATGATTTGCGGGAATAAGCCGACAACCTCATGCGGTCCATAACTCCTCAATGTGGCCCGGAGCGTACTCCGGGATGACCGGAAATTCGTTCATCATGGCGCGCCCCTGGGCCAGACGGGCGCGGTTTTGCCGCCACGTGTCGGGCAGCATGACGGCCATCAGGACGGCGCGCAACAGACGACGCCCCCGCGAACCGCTGCCGCGCAACGCGCCGACGGTGCGAATAAGCAGGGCTTCTTTGACCTGCTCGGGCGTGAAGTACCGCTGCCACAGGTAGCCCTCGGTCGGGGCCAGAAACTGACGCTCGCGGATAGATGCCCGGCTTGATGAGCGGGTGACGACGCGCGCCTTGTGCCGGCGCAGCCCGCCGCGCGGTGCGTGCAGATGCACAACCGACGCCGCCGGGTTGAGCACCAGATTCGCGCCCGATAAATAGAGCCGCGTCCCCAAATCGTGATCGGCTCGTTCGCCGCGCTCAAAAGCCAGATCGAACAGGCCCGATTCGGTCAGCGCTGCGGTCTTCAGCAGTGTGTTGTTGGTCGGAAACACGTCGCTATCGCGGACGAGCGTGAAAGCGGACGGCAGCGGTCCCGCGCCAACCTCTTCGGCTACGCCGCACGAAGCGTCGGCGGCGAATCGCGCCAGAAAGGCCAGGTGCTGCCAAATGAGGTCCGGCTGCACCTCGTCGTCATCGTCGAGAAACAGCACCGTTTCGCCGCGCACCGTCTCCAGCCCGGCATTGCGCGAAGAACACTGGCCGGGCTGCTCGCGGCGAATGACGCGCAGCGGCAGGTCGGCAAACCGCGACGGCCACTCCGAATCATGGACCTCGGCGGTGGTCTGATCGATGACGACGATCTCAAGCGGCCGGACGGTTTGATCGCGCAACTGCTCCAGCAGGTTGAACAGATGCGGGTAGCGATCCAGCGTCGGGATAAGCACCGATACGGTGGGCCAATCGACGTCCCCGGCCGGCGGCTCGGCCGATTCGGCCGGGTGCAGCGATGCGGCCGGAGCGGACGCGCCGGGCGGCTGCGATCGGCGAAATGCGCGCCACGTCTCGGCCGTACTCCTGCCGTGACGCCGGCGACGCCAACACGCCCACGCGGTCCACATCCGGCCATAGCCCAGACGCAGAAAGCGAATCTCGTCGTTGAGCGTGACCGCGGGCACGGCCGAGACCGGAACGGAAGGTAACAGTTCGACCACATGGCGCATGAGCGCCCCGCGGCGAATCCAGCGATGCCCCAACTCCAGCGACGCCCCGGCCAGGGTGTCGAAGCAAGGATCGGGGCCGCCCAACCGGTCAAGCACGGCAGTTCGCGCCAGGCAAGCCCGCAGCGACAACCGCCAGGAGGTCGGCCTGGCCGAAGCCACGACGGCCGGATCGGGATCACGATTGAACCGCCAGACGGGATCCACGTAATCGATCATCGACGGCAAGCCGCCCATACCAAGCGCAAGGCCCGCGTGCCACACGTCACCGATCGACTCCGCCACGGCCGCCACGATCGTCTCGTCCGGGTAGCCCAGAGCATCATCCCAGAACAGCACAAACTCAGCGCCGGGCAAGCGCTCGGCCACAGCAGCGGCCACAAGCGCGGGCTGCATATCGCAGCAGTAAGTCTCGCCCAGCCCCCAGACAGGGGGCGAACGGCGGACGGTCTGAATCCAGACCAGATCAACACGCATGGCGGGTCATCATCTCCCGGTAAAAGCGGTCAAACGCCGCAATCTGCTGCGGCAGCGAAAAGCAGGCTTCCACCCGTTCCCGTCCGGCGCGGCCCATCTCGCGCCGCAACGCGGGGTCGCGGGCCAGGTCGGCCAGCCGGTCGGCCAGCGCCGCCGGGTCGCGCCGCGGCGCAACAAAGCCGGTGCGCCGATCGGCTACGTTCTCCGACAAGCCGTCGGCGTCGCTCGACACAACAGGCAACTGCATGGCCTGGGCCTCCAGTACGGCGTTGCAGAACCCTTCCGACACCGAGGCATGGAGAAAGACATCGGCCCAATCCATTTGATCCAGCACATCCGAATGGGGACGGCTGCCCAGGAAGTGGACACTGGCTTCCAGGCCCATTTCATGCCGGGCAAAGGCCAACGGCTCCAGATACGCCCCGTCGCCGATGATTCGATACTCGAACGGGACGCCGCGTTCGCTCAACAGTTGCACGGCGCGCAGGCCATATTCATAGCCCTTCACCCACTCCAGACGGCCGACGCTCAGGATGCGCAACGGCCGGTCGGGATCGATAGGCGCGAGTGTGCGTTCCGCTCGATTGGTGTTGAAGAAATTGACGTCGATGGCCGGTGGAATGAGCACGTGCAGCTTGTCCGGCGGGCAACCGCGGCGCAACGCCCGCTGCCACAGGCCGCGGCCCAGGACGTGCAGCGCGTCGGTGTCCTCCCACAGTCGAGCGTAATAGTTGGGATCTTCCAGTCCGGCGTAGCTGATGTCATAGCCGCGGAAGCTGACGCTGAGGCAGCAGCCCAGCACCGCCTTCAAATAGGTGCGGCCGACGGCCGGCGCTCCGAACTCAAAATGCAGGATGTCCGGCCGCAGGGCAATAATCGCGGCATCCATATAAAATTGCTTGATGGTCCGCCAACCAAAGCGAGACCGGACGGCGCGCCAGTAGCGGGCCACGTCGCGCGGCGCGCGCGCCAGCGTCGCCAGGAAAACCGGCAGCCACAAAATCAGCGCAACCCAGCGCGGTTCGTGCCGCCATTGCTCGTGTACGCGCGCCTTCAGTTCCGGCCGACCGGCCAGAGGCGGGAAGTGCTCCCATGCCTCCGGCGAAGCTTTCTGACAAACGATGTGGACGTCCCAGCCGGCATCGATCAACCCTACGAACTTGTTGACGATGAAAGTCTCCGACACACGCGGAAAGCGGGGAACGATCAGGACGAGTCTCATCGGTCAGGCCACGCTCCCAAATAAACGGACAAACGCATCCGCCTGGTCACTCAGCCGAAAATCGCGCGCGACGCGCTCGCGGCCGGCCGCGCCCAGGCGCTCGCGCAGTTGGGGCCAATGCCATAGTGCAAACAGCGCCTCCGCCATGGTCGTCTCATCGCGTGCAGGAACCAGGAAGCCTTCAACGCCGTCGGTGACGGCCTCGGCCATGCCGCCGACGCGGGTCGTCACGACCGGCAACCCGCAGGCCATTCCCTCCAGCACGGCATTGGAGATACCCTCGCTCAGGCTGGACAAGAGGAACACGTCGGCCTGCTGTAGCCGCGCAATCACCTCGGCCGGCGACAGCTGCCCGTGCCAATGTACGTACTCGTCCAGATACAGATCGCGAATGGTGAAAAGCAGCCGCTGATTCTCCACGCCATTGCCGATGATATCGTAGCGCACAGGGACGCCCTCATCCACCAGACGGCGAACGGCCGAAAGCGCATACTCATATCCCTTGCGCCAGATAACATCGCCGGTGGAGATGATCCGAAACAGGCCATCGGGAACGCGCCGCAGCCCGGGGCGAAATATCCCGGGGTCGATGGCCGGACGAATGACAACGGATTTCGCCTCGTCCAGGCCGTACTTCAGGGCTTCATCGCGGATGGCCTCCGAGACACAATGAACGGCCGCGGCCTTGCGGAAGGTGACGCCCAATCCCTCGCGTAGCCCCGCCCGTTGCGGGTTATGGGGGCTGACGTTGACCTGCGTCCCCCGGCAACTGATAACCGACGGCCCCTTGTCCATCAGCGGGAGATAGGAGATGGCCGTCGCGTTCCAGGGGAAGTAGATCACATCCCACGATCGCCCGGCGAACGGCAACCAGCGATAGAGGCTCTCGACCATCCGACCGGCGTTCCCCCGCTCACGGGCCGCGCTTGTCAGTCGTCGCGTCTCCGACAGGGAGCGGGCTGAGGCGGTCGCCAGCTGCCCGCCGGTGCGGGCAAAGCGCGCCGCGGCGGAGCCGCTCCAGCTATGCGTGACCAGGATTTCGACGTTGGGGATTGGCTGCCACCGGCCGTCGGGCGGATTCGGCGCTGTCAGCGTCACGTGGACGCCACGCTCCGCCAGGCCGCGCATGAGGCGGGCCAGGAATGTTTCCGGCGGCCACTTGACGCCCACGAAGAGAACACGCAACGTCGAGAAGGGGATGGCGGTCATGAGCGCGGCGCTCCTGCGGCCCACCATTCCAGCCAGGCCGAGAATGTCAGCAGCATCGCCACGGTATAGCTCCGCTTGTCGGCATACGGGTCGCGCTCAAACGCCTCCAGCAATGCGCCAATCGCCCGCGGCGCGACAAATTCGTGAAGGCGCAGCCCGGAACGCAACAGATGATGAGCCAGCCCGGCCCGGCCCTCAGCGTCCATGAACTGAACTTCCCAGTTACGCTCGATCGCCTTCCGCCCGGTCAACTGTCGCCAGCCTTTGTGGACGGCTCGTCGGCTGTAATCCAGCGCTCCCTCGCGCCCGCTATGGAACAGGTCATGGCCGGTCGCCTGCCACGGCACGCGGGCCAGATCGGGCGCATACCGCCGCAGATAGTCAATTTGTAGTCGTCGCCCGGCCACATACGCGGTCGGGACGGTGAGGAAGAAATCGGCCAATCGCGTGTCATAGAACGGCAGGCGCGGAAAGGCGGCCGATTGGAAGACCCGCAGAGCCACGGTCGTCCAGCGAGCACACCATTGATCAACCTTGAAGGCCTTGACGCGAAAATCCGGCTCGGCAATGGTTTCCAGACGCGCCAGCTCGCCGGTCACGGCGTCGCGCAGCACGGCCGCCGGCTCGGCCCCGCCAAGTTGTGGCGCGCACAGGTTCGCCAGCAGCCAATCGCCGCCGCCCTTGCGAACCTTCTTCAGCGTGGCGGCAAACACGTCTGCTTCTGTCGCCGTGTCACCCAGCCCCATATCATTCAGATACAGATCACCCAGGTGTGCGGCGATCACGTAATCGGCCCGCCGGTCGATCTCATCGACGACAGCCGCCTGCCGGCACTGGGTCACGTCCTCGAACCCCTCCACCGCGGCCATGACGGCCGGCAGGCGGGAAAACAGGTAGGGCCCGATGGCGAGCGCATCGAACGACAGGCCGCGCGCGGCGGCCACGCGCCCGGCGATGCCCGTTTCGGTTGAATCGTCTCCGTAACCGTAGGAGTAAGCCCAGAGGCGACCCGCGACCGGGGAGTCGGGCGTCATCGTCGCCACGGTCGAACGGGAATCCAGCCCACCGGAGATGGGCACGGCGATGCGGCCGGCGGCCGTCAGGTCGCCCATGACGTCGGCAAACAGGGCGGCGAACGCGTCCAGCGTGTCGTCAT
>JACDJA010001511.1_pt1 | contig 19261 bp, 12 predicted proteins | sample 7449241 | NCBI WGS metagenome assembly JACDJA01 (sample SAMN14253289, study PRJNA609438) | sludge metagenome | isolation source: initial anaerobic sludge | collected 2018-12-20 | reverse complement strand
TTTTTTTTTTTTTTAACTTGTTTTTTCTGTTTAAAAAATTATTTTTTTTTTTTTTTTTTTTCGTTTCCCGTGTGTCGTCTTTTTTTTTCTGTTTTTTTTTTTTTGGGGGGGGGGGTTGGTTGGGCGGCCACCCCCCAAACCAAGCCCCCACCATCCACATTTAGCCTAGGTCCCTGTCATTCCGACCGTAGGCCTGCCTGCCGAGGGCACGAAGGCAGGGAGGAATCTATTACTATTTAACCGGACACCAATGTTTTTAAAGGAATAAAGTGTCTGGAGTTCCCGGCTACTACCGGGGGCAAATTTGAATAACCTCCGATCACGGCAGCGTAACAAGCCTTGAATCGGGGATAGGCAAAGTCTGGCTTTCAGGCCCCGGTGCAAACCGGGGGCCAATTTTAAGACTTGTGCCTGAAGGTAAGGCTTAATCAGCAGCCTCTAATTAAAGTAAACTAAAAATAAAATGACCATGAAACATCTTAGCTTTCTCACTGCCGTCTTGTGCCTCTTTATCTTCACAGTCTCCGGCCTCGCTCAATCCACAAACCGTTTTGAGGCCGAAGGCTATACCAGCCTCTTCAATGGCAAGGACCTTACAAACTGGAAGATACCTGAGGGTGACAACGGCCATTGGTCGGTGATCGATGGCGTAATCGACTACGATGCGCGCTCCGAAGCAAAAGGAGATAAGAACCTTTGGAGTGAAAAAGAATTTGAGGATTTTAAACTGCATGTGGAGTGGCGTTTCAAAGGGTATGGCGATCACCTTTTTCCTCTCCCGACCATTTTGCCCAACGGTGATTACCTGCGCGATGAAGATGGAAATATTATTGAACCCCCCGAGCCAAATTCCGACTCCGGAATCTTACTGAAAGGTGCAGGGCAGATCAACCTCTGGTGCTGGTCGGTGGGGTCAGGTGAACTGTGGTCGGTGAGAAACAACCAGGAACTGCCTGCCGGGGTGCGCGCTGCAGCAGTCCCTACCGAAAATGCCGACCAGCTGGTGGGAGAGTGGAATGCCTTTGATATAATTCTTGTGGGTGATCGCATCACAGTTGTTAACAACGGCATTACCGTCATTGATAATGCTTTATATCCCGGGATGGTTGAAAGAGGGCGCATCGGTCTGCAACACCATGGCGGCATCAACCCTAAAACAGGTAAGCTCCTGGGAGCCTCCAGTCTGGTGCAGTTCAGGAATATCTGGCTTAAGGAGTTGTGAAAAAGTTTTGAATTAGCCTTGTTTGATGCATGAAAATGTTTAATTGTCAATAGTATAGTAGTTTTTTTAAAAAAAAATATAGGAATAATTTTCTCAGTTAATACAATGAATTTTCTTTGCACTATTATATTTTACCCCGAACCTCTAAAGTGGCTTTTCCGAACAACAGTAGGTCAAAGCCCCCCTTGGGAGGGTGGGGGTAAAAACAGAAAGGGGCGGATATTCAAGAATGCCTTTAAAAAATCATTTCTTTTTATCTTCCTGGTCTTACTTCCTTTATCAGCTCACACCCAGGAGCTCTTTTTCTTCACCGAAGGTACCGATGCAACCTATTATGACCAGGGCCTGGTAAATGTGGGTAGCCTGAATGGCAGTTCTTTCGAACACACCTATCCGCCCGGATTTCCTGAGTTCAACGATAAAGTGCCCTGCTCCACCATGGCCTTCGAGGGCTCTACCTCTTTGAAATTTAACTACATTTCGGCGTCCAGTGGCAACTGGCAGGCGAGCATTAACCGGCCCGGTTGGGCTGTGGCCGATTTAACAGGGCTTGACTCCGTATCATTTTACCTGTACTCCGAAACGGGCCTGCCTGCAACGGCGCTGCCGCTTATCGGTTTGCGTGCTGTCAGCAAAAGTAACACGAGCGATGTAAACTCAAATTTTATCCTCCTCTCAACCTATAATACGGAAGTACCCGCCGGAGAATGGGTTCGGATTAAAGCTCCGCTTGCGCCCCTGATGAGTGATGATGAGAACAGTGAACTGGATTTTACACAAGTAAAAGCAGTGGTTTTTAACCAGTCGGAGACCGATAACAGCTCCCGGTTGATCCTCATTGATCAGATAGCTGCTTTTAAAAGCGTTGAGAATGTGCCTGCTGTAAAGAGCCTTACAGCCATCGGTTACGACAGTCATGCTGAATTGAACTGGGAGCAGCCGGCGGAGGATCTAACCTATCAGGTGTTGGCTTCATATAACCAGGGATCTACCTGGGAGTTGAGGGGTGAAACCACAGATAACTATTATCTCGACTTTGTGCCCGAAAGTGCACGAAATTCTACCGCGACCTATCGTGTGGTAACGGTTTTACAGGGAAAGGAGTCGGCACCAGCCCAAACTGAAACTTCTATACGTGATTTTTCCGATGATGAACTAATGGATATGGTGCAACGGTATGCTTTTAATTACTTTTGGGACGGAGCCCATCAGGCCACCGGCATGATACTGGAACGATCGAATGGCAGTGGTGCCACCGCTGCTTCGGGCGCCACCGGAATGGGTCTTATGGCTATGATAGTGGCTCATGAAAGAGAATACCGGCCCCGCGAGGTAGTGAAAGATCGGTTACTGAAGATTCTGGCGTTTTTAGAAAATTGCGAGCGTCATCATGGCGCCTGGTCGCACTGGTACAATGCCGATACCTACCAAACGCAACCTTTTTCATCCGACGATGACGGTGGCGATATCGTGGAGACCTCTTTTGTAGCTCAGGGTCTTATTGCACTCAGAAACTACTTCAATGGCAGCGATGCCAGTTCGGTTGAAATACGGGAAACAGCCGACCGTTTATGGAAAGATATCGATTGGGATTGGTACCGCAATGGCGGCCAGAATGTATTGTACTGGCACTGGTCGCCCAACTTTGATTTTCAGAAAAACATGAAAGTATCGGGCTGGAACGAAGCGCTGATTACCTACATCATGGCTGCCTCTTCACCTACGCACGGTATTCCGAAAGCGGTTTATGACAACGGGTGGGCACGCAACGGAAACATGATAAATAAACGCACCTATTACAGTTACGAGATAAATCTTTCTCCCAACTGGGGAGGCCCTCTCTTCTGGATTCATTATACTCATTTAGGCATCAACCCCCACGGATTGAAAGACCAGTATGCCGATTACTGGGAAGAGAATCTCAATACGGCACAGATTCATTACGCCTATGCAATGGACAATCCATTGGGATACTTGAATTATGGAGAGAATTGTTGGGGACTCACCGCCAGCGACGATCCGTATGGATACACCGCTCATAAGCCGATGGATAATGACAATGGTACCATCAGTCCCACCGCCGCGCTGGCCAGCATGCCCTACACACCCGATGCTTCAATGAGGGCACTAAAGTATTTTTACCGGGAGAGGGGGGCCGATATTTTTGGAAAATATGGCCCCTTCGATGCTTTCAACGATGACCTTGACTGGATATCGGGGTCTTATCTGGGGATAGACCAGGGACCCATAGTGGTGATGCTCGAAAACCACCGGACCGGGCTCCTTTGGAAAAATGTGATGAAGGATGCCGATGTGCAGAGCGGCCTTGAAGAATTGGGATTTCAGTATAATCCCAACGCTATTTTTGATAACCTGAGTGATGCAGAGGAATTGATAATCTATCCCAATCCTGCTTCCGGGGAAGTTCACCTTTCCCTTCAGGGGATAAACCATTATCAGCCAATGGGTATAAAGGTTTATTCGATAGATGGCCGGTTATTATTAAGAAGGTCGGTTACGAAAATAAACGATTCATATACCTTGAACTGTTCAGGATTCTCACCCGGCACTTATCTGTTGGAGGTAAATAACGGAAGCCATCGGTATGTGGCTAAATTGTTGATAATACGGTGAATAGTAAACGGTGAACGGTAAAAAGTGAACAGTAAAAGGTAAGAAGTAAAAGGAGTAGAGGCAGGGCATGCCTTGTTTCTATAAACCCAAAACCCTAAACCCGAGTGCCAGGGACAGACGCGATGCATCGTGGATTTAAAAACATTACACTATGAAATTGTCATCAATCTTAGTAACCGGTATTATCACCTTTGCCTTAGCCGGTGTCATATTTCAAAATATGAATGCCCAGGATACCCGCATGGAGACCTATTGCAATCCTCTGAATCTGGATTACACCTATATGATCTACAATGCCTACAACGATTTATCCTACCGATCGGGAGCCGACCCGGCAGTGGTAGAATTTCGCAATGAGTATTACATGTTTGTAACCCGTTCGATGGGTTACTGGCACTCCCCCGATTTGCAAAACTGGAATTTTATTGAACCGCCCAGGTGGTACTTCCAGGGGAGCAATGCTCCTGCCGCTTTTAACTATAAGGATTCACTGCTTTTTATGGCGGGCGATCCTTCCGGTTCTATGAGCATATTATATACAGATGATCCTAAAGGTGGAGAGTGGAAAGCCACCCCGGCGATTCTGAACGGACTCCAGGACCCGGACCTCTTTATCGACGACGATGGACAGGCCTATATCTTTTGGGGTTCGTCCAACAAGTTTCCCATCCGTGGGCGCAGACTCGATATGAAAAATAAGTTTCGCCCCGACGATGAGGTAGATGAACTGTTCAATCTGGATGAGGAAAAACATGGATGGGAGCGCTTTGGAGAAAACCATGCCGACACAGTCCTGGGCGGTTACATCGAAGGGGCGTGGCTGACCAAACACGCTGGTAAATATTATATGCAGTATGCGGCACCAGGCACCGAATTTAACGTCTATGCCGATGGTATCTATACCAGCGACGCACCGCTGGGCCCTTACCGTTATGCACCTAACAATCCGGCATTTTACAAGCCTGGAGGCTATGCCAATGGCGTTGGTCACGGCAGTATCGTAAAAGGGCCCCAGGGCCGTTACTGGCATTTCGGAACGATGGCTGTAGGAGTCAACGTGGGCTGGGAGCGCCGCATCGTGATGCATCCTTTGTCATTTAATGATGAGGGACTGATGGAGGCCAATACTTATTTTGGCGACTATCCACATTATGCCCCAGAAGTACCCGAAAAGGCAGGTGAGTTTGCCGGTTGGATGCTGCTCTCCTACAACAAACCGTCAAAGGCCTCATCGCAGGAGGAGGGACATGGCCCCGGTTTGGTGGTGGACGAGAATGTGAAGACTTTTTGGCTGGCCAAAAATAATGGAGTGGGAGAGTGGCTGCAGATCGATCTGCAGAAACCCGCCATGGTTTATGCTATTCAGGTAAATTACAATGATTATCAATCTGATATGTATGGGCGAATCCCCGGGTTGAAGCACCGCTACCTCATAAAAGGCTCTTTGGATGGTCAAAACTGGCAGGTGCTGGTCGATCGCAGCGACAACTACCGCGACGTCCCCAACGATTATGTGGAATTAGGAAACCCCCGGCGGGTTAGATATCTTCGCTACGAAAATATTTTAGTGCCTACACCATACCTTTCCATTTCGGCACTGCGGGTGTTTGGTAAAGGCGAAGGTAGGACCCCCGCTAAGGTTAAAGCCTTTAAGGTGAACCGTAAGACCGATCGCCGGAATGCCCTGATCACCTGGGAGCCACGCGATAATACGCAGGGGTATAATGTGCTATGGGGAATTGCACCCGGTGAGTTGCATCACTCCTGGATGGTGTATGGCGATAATGAGTTGTTGCTTAAAAGTTTAACTGTGGACCAGGATTATTATTTTGCTATTGAGGCCTTTAATGAGAAGGGTATATCTCAACGGAGTGAAGAGGTTTATGTTAAATAGGCTTAATCTTAATGAAACGTCATTGAGTAATGGGAATTGTTGGGGAGTGAGGCCAATCTCCCGGTAGGCGAAAGCATCAGTTATACCTTTGGTTCAAGGGTTTGCATTCTTGAACCAAAGTGGATTTCTCCCTGCCTACGTGCCTTCGGCAGGCAGGCCTTCGGTACCAATGACAGAATTAAATAAAGTTGTTATTATCAACAGATTCCTCACCCTAAAGGGTTCGGAATGACAAGGCGTTGAGCATGGTTGGCGAGGGATTGGGAGGATGAAAATGGCTTTACCATTTTCATCCTCCCAATCCCTCGCCCTGAGCCTCAATGACCCGGTCTTTTCGACCGAAGGCCTGCCTGCCGAAGGCACGTAGGCAGGGAGAAATCTTATTTCAAAAATGATGCAAATCATTTTTGAAATCCTTGTCGGGTTTATTTCACCTGATGTCAATGAACTTGTGATATTTTGCTTCCCTTAGGGCCCGCGCGCCCTAGGGGCCATTAAAATGAGCTAGTACCGTATTATGAACTAAAATTCGTTCTAATGATTTTGTAAGGTGTAAACAATGTTGTGACATTTTACTTAGCTTTAAAAGTGTAAACGATCTTATGATACTTAACCTCTAACCTCTAACCTCTAACATTTAACCATCTTACATCTAACATTTAATCTCTATACTTATGAAACTACTATTTTTTTCACTCCTGACTTCTATCTGGCTCGTTACCTCGTGTGGAACTCCCCCAAAAGAGGAAGCTTCCTCCCGCGAGATGAACAGTTATGTCTCCGGTTTAATGGCTAAGATGACCATTGAAGAGAAGATTGGCCAGTTGAACCTGATCACTCCCGGTGGTGGTATTCCCACGGGAGCCGCGGTGAGTACCGATGTTGAGTCGAAGATCAAAGCCGGGCAGGTAGGCGGTATTTTTGGGGTTACAGGCCCGGAAAAAGTCCGACAGGCCCAACAGTTAGCGGTGGATGAGAGCCGATTAGGTATTCCCATGCTTTTTGGTCTGGATGTGATACATGGTTACAAAACGATTTTTCCCATTCCACTGGGGTTGTCGTTTAGCTGGGACATGACATTGATAGAAAAGACAGCCCGCACAGCAGCTCAGGAAGCCACCGCCGATGGGTTGAACTGGAACTTTTCACCCATGGTGGACATTTCGCGCGACCCGCGCTGGGGCCGCGTAGCCGAAGGAGGTGGCGAAGACCCCTACCTTGGTTCTCAAATTGCCCGGGCCATGGTGCATGGTTATCAGGGTAATGATTTAACAAGCTCCAACACCCTGATGGCCACCGTGAAGCATTTTGCATTGTATGGAGCCTCCGAGGCCGGCCGTGATTACAATACTGTGGATATGAGCCGGCTGCGCATGTTTAACGACTATCTGCCTCCTTATAAAGCGGCCGTAGATGCCGGGGTAGGCAGCGTGATGTCTTCTTTTAATGATGTGGAAGGAGTACCGGCCAGTGCAAGCAAGTGGCTGCTCACTAATGTTTTACGCGACAGGTGGGGCTTCGATGGTTTTGTGGTTTCCGACTATACATCTGTCAATGAAATGATCGATCATGGATTAGGTGATTTGCAGACTGTTTCTGCTCTGTCGCTCAAAGCAGGGTTGGATATGGATATGGTGGGAGAGGGTTTTTTAACCACCCTTCAAAAATCGCTGGATGAAGGGAAAGTGACTGAAGACGAAATCAACCGCGCCTGCCGCCTTGTTCTGGAAGCCAAATACAAGCTGGGCTTGTTCGACAACCCTTATCGCTATATAGATGAAACGCGACCAGCACAGGAAATTCTCTCACCTGAGAATCGCGCCGTGGCCCGTGATGCCGCTGCCCGCTCCATGGTGCTGCTGAAGAACCTTAATAAGGCGTTGCCCCTGAAAAAAAGCAGCAGAGTGGCGTTGATAGGGCCGTTGGCCAACAATAAAAATAACATGTTGGGCACCTGGGCGGTGTCGGGTGACCCTCAAATGTCGGTACCTGTGCTTGAAGGCATGAGGAATGTGGCTGGTGAAGAGGTTCAGATAAAATATGCCAAAGGCGCCAATATCACCAATGATACAGCCCTTGCGAAAAAAGTAAATGTATTTGGGCTGCGGGCGGATATTGATAAGCGTTCCCCCGAAACAATGCTTAAAGAGGCTGTATTTCTGGCTCGAAACTCTGATGTAATCGTTGCTGTGGTAGGAGAGGCTTCTGAGATGAGTGGTGAGTCGGCCAGCCGTTCCGACATTACCCTGCCCGATAGTCAGAAAAGGCTTATAAGAGAGCTGGCCAACACTGGAAAACCGCTGGTGCTGGTAGTTATGGCCGGTCGTCCCCTTGCACTGGAAGAAGAGAATAAACTGGCCGATGCCATGCTGTTTACGGGGCATGCCGGTATCGAGGCCGGTAATGCCATTGCCGATGTACTGTTTGGGAACTTTAATCCTTCCGGTAAGCTTACCATGACTTTTCCCCGCAACGTGGGGCAGGTGCCCTTGTATTACAGCCATCGCGAAACCGGTCGTCCCAATCCAGGTGATGAATTTCAAAAGTTCCGCTCCAACTACCTTGATGTGGAGAACTCTCCGCTCTTTCCCTTTGGTTACGGGCTTAGCTATACCAATTTTGTTATTAGTGATTTGCAATTTAATGCCCATCAGATAAATAGCCAGGACAGGTTGCAGGTGGAGATAACCGTAACCAATGCCGGCGATTTCGATGGCGAAGAGGTCGTTCAGTTGTACATCCGCGATGTGGTGCGCAGCATCACCCCACCGGTGAAAGAGCTTAAGGCCTTTCGTAAAGTATTTGTAAAATCCGGTGAGTCGGTTAAGGTACCTTTCACCATTACGATAGATGATCTCAGGTTTTACAACAATGAGCTGGAGCATGTTTATGAACCCGGAGAATTTATAGTTTTTGTAGGCAACAGCAGCGATGCTGTAAACGAGGCAGGGTTTAGGTTAGAGTAGGAGGAGCAGCCTCCCCCGGCCCCTTCGAATAGCCCCTCCGAAAAATATCGGAGCAGGCTCTCCGGCTCCCCGGCAGCTGCCGGGAAGAGATAGGAGCGCCGGTGCCTGCATCGTCTCTCTTCCGTCTTCCCTGCCTGCTGGCAGGCAGGCGTCTTCCAATTAAATTTACAAACCATGAAAACACCAATCACTCTTCTCCTCATAATCTTGTTCGCCATAATGGCAAACAGCAATGCCCAAAAAGTCTATTTGGCTAACCTGGAGGCTGTTGGTTACGACAGCCACGTGGAACTTACCTGGCAAATCCGGCAATCGGATGGCGATGTGGCTTATCGAATCTATGCCAAAGCCCCGGGCGCCAACAGCTTTAGTTTACGTGGTGAAACCAGGGAGCCTTTTTATCTTGATTTTGTAACAGATTTGGGACGAAACATCTCTCTCACTTACAGGATAGTTTCAGTGGTGAATGGCCGTGAACAAAAAGAATTCTCCGAAATTCCGGCCTCCATTCGCGATTTCAGCGACGAAGAGCTGTTGGAGATGGTTCAGCGATATACTTTTCGGTATTTCTGGGATTATGGCAATGAGCAGACAGCTCTTTCCCACGAGCGCTCCAACAGCCCCCAGGGCAATATTGTAACCATTGGAGGCAGTGGGTTTGGGGTGATGGCTATTCTTGTGGGAGCCGAACGGGGCTGGATTACCCGTGAACAGGCACTGGAACGACTGTTGAAGGCCACACGCTTTCTGGAGGGGACCGACCGGTTTCATGGCATGTGGGCACATTGGTACGATGCCGAAACTGGTAAGGTTCGTGAGTTTGGTAAGATGGACAATGGCGGTGACATTGTGGAGAGCTCTTTTATGATGCAGGGGTTGCTTACCGCGCGGCAGTATTTTAATGGGACCAAACAAAAGGAAACCGAATTACGGGATCGCATCATGCGGCTCTGGCATGAAATGGAGTGGGACTGGTACACCAACGGGCAGAATAAACTGATCTGGCACTGGAGCCCGGATTTTGGCTTTGCCAAAGAACATGTGATAAGGGGCTACGACGAATGTCTCATCACCTATATTTTGGCTGCCTCTTCGCCCACTCACCCCATCCCCGTGGAGGCTTATCATGAAACCTGGGCGGGCTGGGACAACGAAAACTTTGCCAACTACAACGAATATTATGGTATGGTTTTGCCTTTGGGAAATAAGCGCTGGTTTGGCGGACCCCTGTTTTTTGCACATTACTCCTACCTGGGGCTGGATCCGCGGGGCCTCTCCGATATTTATGCCAACTACTGGGAGCAAAACCGACGTCAAACCCTGATAAACAGAGCTTACTGTATCGATAATCCCTATGGATTCAAAGGTTATGGCGAAGATTTCTGGGGCCTTTCCGCCGGCGACAAAGTACCCGAAGGTTACACTGCTCATGCACCCGGATATCGACGCGACTTTGGCACCATCACACCCACGGCGGCTCTGTCGTCGATGCCCTACACCCCCGATGAATCGATGAAGGTGCTTAAGAATCTGTACCGCAATCATGGCCGCCAGTTGTGGGGTCCTTACGGTTTTTACGATGGCATTAACCTCACAGTGTCCGATAATCCTGAGGATCAGGTACGCAAAAACTATATCGGTATCGATCAGGGCCCCATCGTAGTGATGATAGAGAATTACCGCACCGGCCTGTTGTGGAACCTTTTCTTGAAAAACACGGATGTGTTGAAAGGTTTGAGGAAGTTGGAATTCAAGAGGTTTGGGAAGGAGATAGAGGTGGAATGATGTGATGATTTGATGATTTGGTGATGCGGTGATGTGGTGATTTGATGATGTGGTGATTTGATGATGTGGTGATTTGGTGATGTGTTGATGTGGTGAAGTGTTGATGTGGTGATGTGGTGATGTGTTGATTTGGTGATGTGGTGATGTGGTGATGTGATGATGTGATGATGTGATGATTTGTTGATGCGGTGATGTGACAATGGGGATGAAATCCTTTTAGTGGTTTTTTAACTGTTTGAGGGAAGTGGCAGGTAAAGGTATCCTTCGACAAGCTCAGGAACAGAAAGGTAAAAGGTTAAAGGTAAAGGGTAAAAGGTATCCTTCGACAAGCTCAGGAACCAAAAGGTGAAAAAAGCTCTGACAAAACAATCATTAAGGGTATAAGCAGAAGAGATTGTTTTCCAGTTTTATTCTCTTCTTAGGATTTTTATTTAAGTCAATGATGTTCTTATTTAAAGTTCAGGCTTTTCACTTTAATAAGTCACATTGCTATTTAAATTTCTTGTTAATTCCTTAAATAGGAAGTATCATCTGTTTATAAACTAATTAAGGACTTTGAGGATTTAGAGATTTTGAAAGAGATCACTGGCGGAAAACGCGGAAAGTTGTTTATCTTTCGGGATTATGTGACGTTGTTTGAATAACAGATGGTTGACACGACATTAGAATGATGCAAATCATTTTTAAAGAGACTGTTTACTCAACCTTTTACTGTTTGTCGTTTTACCCTGCTTACTTTTTACCGTTTACCCTGTTCACAGGTTCCTGAGCTTGCCGAAGGATACCTTTTTCTTCTTAAATCTAAATATCTCACATCTCATTTTTATGAACATAGGATTTATCGGCGCCGGCGGCATTGCCCATGCCCACCTGTTTGCTCTTGAGGCTATGAAGTTTTATTACAGCGAAGTGCCTGCGATTAATTTTGCGGCCGTAACTTCGGCCACCGAAAAGAGCCGGATGCAATTTGCTTCCCGTTACGGTATTGCTTTGGCCATGCCTTTCGAAGAGTTTGTCAGGCAGGATAACCTGGACTCGGTTTATATTCTGGGGCCCAACAATGTCCATTTTTCGCATCTCGAAGCTGTGTTGCAGATGCCCGGCGTAAAACGCATCTATCTGGAAAAGCCCATTTGCGCCAGCTACAGAGAAGAAGAGAAAACCAAAGCGCTGCTTGACAATTTGCCGGCAGATAAACGTATTCAGGTGGGTTTTCAGTTTTTGTTTTCATCGTCCATCATCAAGTCTTTGCAAGTATGGCATGGCGGCGACTTTGGTGCGCCTATCCATTTCTCATTTACCCTGAAACACAGCGACTATCTGTTGCAGGGCTATCGCGACAAGCGTCGGAGCAGGCTCACTCCGGCACCCGACGGTGGCGCAATGGCCGACCTGGGCTCCCATGTCGTCAGCCTGCTGGTGGCTTTTCTGGGTGAGGATTTGGAGATCACAGGTGCCCTGCAGGGGGGTAACTTCCCCGATGTACCTCAGGATTCTGATCTCTATTCTGAAATCTCACTGCTGGACAGGCGAACAGGTGCCGTGGGTAACCTCTCAGCCAGCCGGGTAAGTGCCGGCATTGGCGACCAGATGGCCTTTGAATTATATGCCCCAAAAGGGGCTATACGTTACAACTCTACCTTCCCCGATCGGTTTGAATACTTCCTGACCGCCCGTGGCGAGTGGAGCACCGTATTCACCGGCAGCGACTATCTGCCCTTTACCTCTTTCCCGTCGAAGCATGTACCGGGCGGATGGCTTCGTCCTCTCATTCATGCGCACTATCTGTTTTTAACCGATACTGAAACACGCGCTGTAATGCCCGACCTGCAGCACGGGCTGGCCGTGCAGCGACTGGTACGTGAAACGGCAGAGCATTTGGGGCGGTTTAGGGAGCGTAAAGCCAGGTTGGGAAGTTTATAAGTAGAGATGCGGCTGTGCATAGCTGCAGAGAATGTAATCCAGTTTTGAACAATATAATAAAAATGAAAAACCTTATTCTCGGCGCCCTTGCCGGTGACATTATCGGTTCCGTATTTGAATGGAACAATGTAAAAACCACCGACTTCCCACTGTTTTCTCCCAACACCGATTTTACCGATGACACGGTGCTTACCCTGGCCACGATGGATGTGTTGCTCGATGACGGCGATTATGCCTCTGTTTATCAGCACTATGCGCGGAAATATTCCCAGCGGGGTTACGGGGGCCGCTTCAGCATTTGGATCTATCTCAAGGAACCGAAGCCATACAACTCATGGGGCAATGGTTCCGCCATGCGGGTAAGTCCCGTGGGTTGGGCATTCAATACGCTCGAAGAGGTATTAGCAGAGGCAGAGCGAAGTGCTTCGGTGACCCACAATCACCCCGAAGGCATAAAAGGGGCGCAGGCCACCGCCGGTGCTGTTTTTCTGGCACGTACTGGAGAGAGTAAGCAAACCATTAAAGATTGGGTGGTGAAGGAAACCGGATATGATCTGAATCGCACTGTAGATGAAATCCGGCCTGTATACCAATTCAACGAGAGCTGCCGGAGAACCGTACCCGAGGCCATCATAGCATTTCTGGAGAGCCGCGACTTTGAAGACGCCATTCGTCTGGGCATTTCCATGGGCGGCGACAGCGACACCATTGCCTGCATTACAGGCGGCATTGCAGAAGCTTTTTACAAGGAGGTTCCGGAATTGATCAGGGAGAAAGTGTTGAAGATTTTACCTATAGAAGCCATCGCGCTGATTGAGAAGTTTTCGGAAAGGTTTTACAGGTAATGCTTCGGAAATTGACTTCAATTATATGGCTATTCCAAGGGCAATGCAATTTTTTTCCACCTCGGAGATCGCTGAGAAACTCACTACCACGAAAAATTAAAAAACAGGGAAGGGCTTTCTATTCTTAACTCTCTGTCACTCCGCGTACTCTGAGGTAAGGTTGTTTCTCTTTACATTTTGCTCGTTTTGTTTCTAGCCCGTTCCAGCATTTTTACTCTTATTGATCAGTGACAATTTAATTTTAAAAATAATCTCCTAAAAATTTGGTTTATAAAATAAACTACCTTATATTTGAAGCAACTTTAAAAATAAAACGTCATGGAAGTAGAAAAAATGACACCCGAAACGAGCTTCGCGCTGATTACTCAGATGATTAACGAAGCCAAATCAAAGTTCGAAGAGAACGGATTTATCTATATGATGTGGGGCACATTGGTTGCCCTTGCTTCGCTGGGGCAGTTCGCGTTGCTTAAATATGAATATTACAACATCAACTATTTTCCCTATTTTTTGATGCCTTTGGGTAGTGCCTATACCTGGTACTATTATGCTAAGAAGAAAAAAGGCAGAAGAAACCAGATTGGGCACATAGTATCGTATGCCTGGGTGGTGATAACTCTGAACCTGTTGATCCTGGGTTTTTTCTTTGGCCCTTTCTTAAAAGAAGCACTCATTCCCGTGCTGCTTATTTTATTGTCGGTGGGTACTGTTATTTCAGGCGCGGCCATCAAAAGCGGGTTGCTGCTTATCTCTGGGGTAATCATCAATCTGTCCGGTTTCGCGGGCTTTGCGTTGCCCTGGATTTACCAGCCGCTGCTGATGGGTATCGTGGCCATTGTGGTCATTCTTGTTCCCGGCATTGTGTTGATGAGGCGGTATAAACAGCAGAGCCATGTTTAAAGAACTCGATCCGTTGTTGCATTCGCAGTTGCGGCTGGCGATGGTCTCTTATCTTGTGAGCAAAGGCGAATCGTCCGATTTTAACGAGCTGAAGGCTGTTACCAAAGCCACATCAGGCAATCTGAGCATTCAGCTTAAGACGCTTGAGGGCGCAGGGTATGTGAAAGTGAAAAAAGGTTACAGGAAAAACTATCCGCATACTTCAGTTGAGGTTACAAAAACGGGAATAGAAGCTTTTGAGGATTATGTGGAGGCGTTGAAGGGGTATATAGGATAAGAAGCCTCCCCCGGCCCTCCCGTGAAAGCGGGACAAGCTCTCCGATTGGAGGGCGGGAAACCTGCCTGCCGGCTGGCAGGGGAGCGGGCTGTGCTTAACTCATCGGATGACTTCCGTCCGATCCTTGGGGGTCGGGCTCACCGCTCGAATAGCAACCTGAACAAGTCATCCGATAAGTTTCAGCACCCACCTCCTCCTAATGCGAAACCCAGGTGTCATATTGAGGGTTTGCCCGAAGCAATCTTTACATCTGTGCCCTCAACCGCTCCACAATCTGCTTTACCTCATGTGCATTGGGATAGGCTTTGAGCAATTCTTCTCCGAGCTCTAATGCTTTCTGGTTTTGCTGGTTGTCTAAATAGAATCTCAGCAGCTCCAGGTTGCTGTTGAGGTTGTTGCTGACCTCAATCTCCTTTAAGAGATATCGCTCGGCCTCCATCTTATTATTCATAAAGTCGTACATCATGGCGATATTGTGATGCACCCGTGGACGGTCGGGAGCTGCTTTTGCGGCTTCCAGTAAAAGGGCGAGCGACTCGTCGTATCTGCCCATCTCTGAAAGCAGCAGGCCATAGGAGTAGAGCGCGTCTGCATTATTGGGCTCATATTTCAGATAATCTTTAAACAGGAGCTCGGCTTTGTCGTTCTGCTTGAGACGGTTGTACAGCGTGGCCAGATTGAGCTTAATGTAGTGCAGCTCTTTATCCTGCTTTAGTGCCGCCAGATAGAACTTCTCCGCATTTTTGAGCTCATTTTGATTGTAATAAAAGTTGGCCAGACTGAACTTGCCTGTCGGGAAATCGGCGTTGTAGATAAGCACCTGTTTGTACTCTTCCAGGGCATTGCGATAGGGCTCTTTGTATTTGGGCGGGATTTGGTCTTCGCCCACGATCATCAGCACGCGGGCAGCTTCGGTGCGCAGGGCTTTGGTTTCATCGGTCAGAAGAGGCAGCATCAGATCCACGTCGGCCGGGGTGCGTAACTGAATGCCCCGGGCGGTTGCCAGTCTTAACGAAGGGTTCAGATCGTTGATATACAGGTCACGCACAGTGCTAAGTGAGTCCTGAAAGTAGTCGTCCAGGTGCTGAAGGGCCAGGCTGCGTATATTGGGCGGGTAGAGTTCGTCGCCCACAATATTTTTCAGCTCGGTTGCTGCTTGTGGGTTGTGTGATTTGGCCGCAACAAAGGCCTGTGAGAAGTGGTAGCGTCGCTGTTGACCGTACCATTGGGTGATGTAACCTTCGCTCCACTCGTTGCTTTTGTCGGCATGGCACTGGTTACAGGCATTGGGTGTGCCGTTTTTGATAGAAAGGTCGGGGCGGGGGATGCGGAAGCTGTGGTCGTGGCGGTAGTCCACGCCCATGTAATACCGGCCGGGCATGTGGCAGTTGATGCATTCGGTACCGGAGCCCACTTCAAATACAATACCCGACTCGGAGACCACCGCTTCACCTTTCATGCCGGCCTCCTTATGAAAGTGGTGTTCGCGGGCACCGTAAATGTCCTTCTTATGACACTGGTAGCAGAGTTCGTTGCCGTCGAACAGGCGCTCACCGCTGTGCACGTTGTGGCAGTCGTTGCACTGAATCTCTTTCTCGTACATCTTACTTTGCAGGAAGGAGGCATACACGTAATCTTCGTCCAGTATCTGTCCGTCGATGAACCAGCTGGGCTCATCGGGCAGGTTGGGGATGGTGTGGTCGTAAATGCTGCGGGCAGCCAGGTCGAAATCGCCCAGACCGGTTCGTCGTGAGTGGCACCGTACACAGTTATCGACATATTGTACCTGATTGATACCGCTGGTTTTCACCTCTAACCCAAAATTGACAAATGCTGCACGCGAATACTCCGGCAGGTTGGCCCACTCCACGTGGCGGGAGCCGGCACCATGGCAGGCTTCACAGCTCACGTTTATCTCCGACCAGGTGGTGTGGTATTCATCTTTAAGGTAGTCGTATCCTTTTACCAGGTTAGTGGAGTGGCAGTCGGCGCACATGCTGTTCCAGTTCTGAGCCTGGTTGGTCCAGTGCAGCCAGTTGTCGGCATCTACCACTTCATTCTTATAGATGGAATCGACCATGCTGTACCAAACTTTGTCCTCGGTATTCCAGGTAAGAGGCAGGGTTTGCAGACGACCTCCCTCAAATTCTACCAGATACTGTTGCAAGGGCGTGTAACCAAACACATACTTTACTTCAAAGTCGTGCATTTTGCCATCTGCTCCATCGGTATTGACCATAAATTTCCCGTCGCGTTTAAACATGCGGTGAGTGGGGCCATTGCCCTGCATCTCCACATCCGAAAAGTCGCCCCGCACGGTGGAGTCGTTGGCCACAGCCATGGCTTTATCGTGGTGTGAGCCCGTCCAGTCGTTGTACTCGGTGAGGTGGCATTCGCGACAGCTCTCTTTCCCCACAAAGGTGGCTGGCTGGCTGGTATGGGCCGGTTGAGGTCGCAGAAAGGAAACTTTTACCAGCAGGTAAACAGGAACCAGTAGCAACGCCACTAAACTCAATATGCGGCCTATCTTCAAATATCGTGTGGTCTCCATTATTTACGCATATATTACCTGTGAGTTATCGTACTTATTTCTTTTGGTTGGCTTTGAGATATCTACCCACACTTTTCCCTCTTTTATGATGACTGGGAAGTAGTCGAGGGCATGGGTAGCAGGTGGCGATAACACCTCGCCTTTGTTATTGAAAGCCGAGCCGTGACAGGGACATTCGAACTTGTGTTGGTTGTTGTGATACTGAACTGTGCATCCCATATGCGTACACCTGGTGGATACGGCCAGGAAACCGCCATCTTTTATGCGCGACAGATAAAAATGGCCCGATCCGAAGGGATAAACTTTCCCATTTTCAAAAAAGGAAAGTTCGCCGGCTTCAAACAAGTTCTGCTGATGACCTTCAATTTTGCCGGTTTTTAACAGGTTTATAAAAACATAAACCACCTGTAATGAGAGTAGCCCGTAAATGAGGCGTCTGAAAAATTTTCGACGTGATAATTTATTTCTAAATAGGCTCATGACTAAATTTAAATATCTTCTTTTGACAATATTGTAAGGATCGTTTTTTCAAAGATTCCTCACCCTAAAGGGTTCGGAAAGACAAGGCGCGGGTGGTTAATGAGTGGAGAAGAGAGGCTGAAAGAGGCCCCGCCTCTTTCAGCCTCTCTTCTCCACTCATTTCTGCCAAATGCTACTGTCATGTCGAACGAAGTGAGACATCTTATATAATTAAGGATCATACTTTAACTAAACAACTGCATCCCCTCTCCCCTGAATAGGCTTCCCACCGTCATCATAACCAGATAGGCTGTAAGCAAAACAGTTACAGCGGACATCAGGAGCTCCACGCGTGAGATTCCGGTTTTGGTTTTCAGGAGATACAAAAATGCACCGGCCGGAACCACGTATAACAGGAACATGATGAGCCCCAGGCTGATAAAGGGTGGCCATTCCGGGAGCCATCCGGTAAAGTTAAAAACATATTCGTTCAATAAAATCAAGGTAAGCGTAAAAACCAGCGAAAACAGGGCCGACACAATGGTTGCCCGCTTCCCTTTGGCGGAATTAAACCAGGTGCCTGTGTTAACGGAGTCGAATTTCACGAAGGGGATGTAGATAAAAAAGCCAATGGCTAATGCAGGTATGATAAAAGATGCAAAAGTGGGATGAATGTTTATCAGCAGCTCCTGAAAACCCATGAAATACCAGGGTGCCTTGCTGGGATTCGGACTCACCGAGGGTTCCGCTTTGCCTTGCAGAGGGGCATTAAAAAACATGGCGAAAAGCAGCAAAAAGATGATCAGTACCAGGGCAAGGAACACCTCTTTGGAAACAAGATGGGGATTGGTGTCCACCATTTTTCTTTGAGACGGGTTGTTGACGGTTACCCCCTTTACTTTTCGTACCAGCCAGAAATGCACCGACATAAAAAACACCATTAACAGGGGCAGGAGTCCTGTATGGAAATGGTAAAACCGCAGCAGTGTGTTGGCATTCACATCTTCGCCGCCTCTAATCAGGTTGGCCACTCCATCGCCAATTAAAGGAATGTAGGTGAGCATGTTGGTCATAATGGTCACGGCCCAGAAGGAGAGCTGGTCCCACGGAAGCAGGTAGCCCGTGAAGTTGGAGCTCACCACCAGGAACAGGAGTAACAAACCGTAGAGCCAGTTTTTTCGGCGCTCGTAATAGATGGATTGGGAATAAAATACACGCACCAGATGTAAGAAGGCGACGATTATCAAAAGGGTGGCGCTCCAGTAGTGCAGGTTGCGTAGGAGCCTTCCAAAGAGTGTGTTGTTGTTCAATGCTACAATGGAGTCGTAAGCACCTTCAACCGAAGGTACATATACAAAGCGCAACAGCAGCCCCGTGAAAAAGAGGATTACGAACAGCAAGGCCGCGATACCGCCAAGCCCAAAGGTGCGGTTCCATTTAATGGCCTGCTCATCTATCTTAGGCGGATGCAGGTGCAGCAACAATCGGGTTATGGCCCTTTGGGTGGCGGGAGGTTTCATTCTGTAAGTATGTTGGAATTAATTTCGAGAAGTCAATTCGTAAAACATTATGAATAACTACTAAATCTTTCATTTTTCACAATAGTGGTTATTTCGGTCGGACCGTGCCAGCGATTTCGGTCTAATTGTGCCAGTCATGAAAGATCTACAATTATATAAAAAATTACCGATTAAAAATCAATTTTCTTCCTTTAAGATTCCTCTTCTTAGTGACTCACCTTTGAGGTCGATTCGATGAGATGAATTTATGAGTCGATCTAAAATTGCGTCTGCAATGGTGCCCTC
>JACDJA010001506.1_pt1 | contig 19297 bp, 18 predicted proteins | sample 7449241 | NCBI WGS metagenome assembly JACDJA01 (sample SAMN14253289, study PRJNA609438) | sludge metagenome | isolation source: initial anaerobic sludge | collected 2018-12-20 | reverse complement strand
GGGCGGTTCACGAGCGCCCGGGCGAGCATCGTCCGCTGACGTTCACCGGAGCTCAGCGTGGAGAACGGGTGGTCTGCCACGTGGCCGACCCCCTGTTCCGTCAGCAGCTCCACCGCACGAGCGCGGTCGTCGTCGGTGTAGTGGTGCCACCACGGCTCGAGCGCGGCGTATCGCCCGCACATGACCACGTCGGTCGCACTGAGCTGAGGGCGCATCAGGTCGCTCATCGCCGAGCCGACGAGCGCTACCCGTTCCCGCAACGACCTCACGTCGGTGCGGCCGAGCATCTGGCCGAGGACCTGCACCGTGCCTCGGCTGGGGTGCTCGTAGAGCGCGGCGACGCGGACGAGCGTGGTCTTGCCGCTGCCGTTCAGGCCGAGGACGACCCAGTCCTCGTCGTCCCGGACCTGCCAGTCGATGCCGTCGAGGAGGTCCCGGCCGGCGCGCGTCAGCCCTACTCCGTCCATGACCAGCGCGCACCGGTTGGCGGCGGCGATCGGTCGGTCGAGGGGTGCTCCCGTCCCAGCCGGCGTCATGTCGGGTCGCTGAAGTGCTCGTCGAGGTACCTGTCCATCGCCTCGTTCAGCAGGTCGAGCCCGTCGAGCGCGGCGTCGGTGCGCCCATCGCCCAGTCGTGACAGCAGGCTCGACAGGCGTTCGGCGACGACCTCGTCCGCCGCGATCACCCGTTGACGTCCCAGCTCCGTGATGGACAGCACCACGCGTCGACCGTCGCTCGGATCTGATCGGCGCGACACGAGGTCCCGTCGGCAGAGCCCGTCGACGACCGATGTCAACGTGGATGGGCTGACGCCGAGGAGGCGTGCGACCTCGCTCGCCGTGCGGTCGACTCCGTCGACGAACACCATCACGCGGTACTGGGCCAACGTCAGGTCGACCTCGCCCACGGCGTTGGCCGCCACCCGGGCGACTCGCACCGCTGCCCGGGCGCCAGCAGCCAGGCGCGGGGCTCTGCCGGAAGCTCCGGCGGCGGCGCCGTGCGAGGTGTCGTTCCGGTCGTGGTCCTGCACGCCACGAACTGTAGGAGCGCGCCGGTCCGGTGCAGCGCCGGCCTGTGCTCCTCGCATCCGCGCACGGGGGCGCCGGTAGTGTGCGCTGCGTGACCGCCGTCGTGGCCCGCCGCACTTGGTGACTCGCGCTGCCCCTCGGCCGGGGACCGATCCATGAGCACCGCTGTCGGGCTGCTCGCAGTGCTCGTGCTGATCCTGGCGAACGGGCTGTTCGTGGCCGCCGAGTTCGCTCTCGTCGCGGTCGACCGCAGTCAGGTCGCGGTGGAGGTGGGGCGAGGCTCCAGGTCGGCTCGACTGGTCGAGTCGATCCTTCACCGGTTGTCCTTCTCCCTGTCGGGCGCGCAGCTCGGCATCACGCTGTGCAGCCTCGGACTCGGCGTGCTGTCCGAGCCGGTGGTGGCGCCGGTGTTCGAGCCGCTGTTCGGGCCGCTCGACCCGGCCGCGGCGGTGACGGCGTCGGTGGTGACGGCGCTGCTGTTCACGACCGTCGTGCAGATGGTGGTCGGCGAGCTCATCCCCAAGGGCGTCGCCGTGGCCAGACCGCTACCGACGGCGCTGGCGATGGCGGCCCCCTTTGGGTTCTTCGTCACGGTCTTCCGGCCGGTGATCGTGGTCTGCAACGCGGCGGCGGACGGGTTGCTCCGGCTGGTGGGGGTCGAGCCGGCCGAGGAGCTGTCCACGGTCCGCAGTCGCGACGAGTTGCACCGTCTGGTGCAGACCTCCCAGGAGGGCGGCACGCTCGTCGTGCAGGCGGCCGATCTCCTGGATCGCAGCTTCCGGTTCCGCCAGAAGACGGCGGCCGATGCGCTGACTCCTCGGCCCGAGGTCCGGGCACTTCCGATCGACGGCGACAGCGGCGACCTGCTCGACGTGTCGGAGAGCACCGGCCTCTCCCGGTTCCCCGTCGTCGACGGCGACCTCGACCAGATCGTCGGCGTGGTCCATGTGAAGGACGTCCTCGGCATCGAGTCGCAGCGGCGTCGTCGGGCACCTCTGCGCGAGCTGCTGCGGCCGGTCGTGATGGTGCCCGAGTCGAGCGAGCTCGGCGATCTCCTCGTCCAGCTGCAGGACGAGTCGGGCCAGTTCGCCGTGGTGCTCGACGAGTACGGCGCGACAGCTGGCATCATCACGCTCGAGGACCTCGTGGAGGAGATCGTCGGCGACATCTCCGACGAGCACGACCTCGCCGTGTCCCAACCCCTGGTGCGGCGCTGGCAGGGCGCGCACCTGCTGTCGGGTCGCCTGCATCCCGACGAGGTCGTCGAGGCGTGCGGCTTCACGGTGCCCGAGGGGCCGTACGAGACGCTTGCCGGCTTCGTGCTCGATCGGCTGGGCTCGATCCCTGATGTCGGCGACGGCTTCACCCAGCACGGGTGGTCGGTCGAGGTCTCGGAGATGGACGGCCGTCGGGTCGCCGTCGTCCGTCTCGTCGCTCCGCCGCCGGGCTGGCTGCCCGAGAGCGAGCTGGAAGCCCCGGAGGGACCGGGCGGGAACGGAGATCGCTCGGGCGAGCGCGGATCGGCGGGTGAACGTCGGTGAGCTGGTACGTGCTGCTGTGCCTCGCGATCGCACTGATCGCCGGCAACGCCTTCTTCGTCGCGGTCGAGTTCGCGCTCCTCGCGGCCCGGCGTCAACGGATCGAGCACTGGGTCGACGAGGGCCGCTTCGGCGCATCGGCGGCACTGCGGCAGATGCGCTCGCTCAACCTCCAGCTGGCGACGTGCCAGCTCGGCATCACGGTCATGTCCCTGCTGCTCGGCTGGCTGATCGAACCGGCGATCGGGTCGGTGATCGAAGGCTGGTTCGAGCACAGCCCGCTGCCGCACGCGACCGGGACGGTGCTGGGCGTGATCGTGGCGTTGACGATCGTCGCCTTCTTCCACATGGTGCTCGGGGAGATGGTGCCCAAGTCGGTCGCGCTGACTGCGCCCGAGCGCTCGGCGACGCTCCTGGCACCGCTCCAGGGTGCGATCACGTTCCTCGTCTGGCCTGTCGTCAAGGTGCTCGACGTCCTGTCCCGGTGGGGAACCCGGTTGCTGCGCGTCGAGCCGGCCGACGAGCTCGGCCAGGCTCACACCCCGAGCGAGCTCGCCGTGATGATGCAGGAGTCGGTGGCGTCGGGGGAGCTCGAGGCCACCGAGCACGTGCTGCTCGCCGGCGCGCTCGGGTTCCTCGACCGTCGCGTGTCGGAGGTGATGGCCCCCGCCGCGCAGCTCGTCACCGTGCCGACCACGGCCACGGTCGTCGAGGCCGAGGAGCTGGTTCACCGGTCCGGCCACTCCAGGGTGCTGGTCGTGGGCACGTCGGACGACGACGTGGTCGGCTTCCTGCACGCCAAGGACCTGCTGCGGATCCCTGACGAGCGACGTCACGGCCTGCTGCCTCCTGGCCTGGTGCGCGTCGCGCTGCGGGTGCGGCCCGACGAGCGGCTCAGCGAGCTGTTGCCGCGCATGCGTCGGGCTCGACGTCATGTGGCGGTCGTGTCGGAGCGCGACGATCGCGGCGCCGATCGCGTGGCGGGGTTGGTCACCCTGGAGGACGTGCTGGAGGCGATCGTGGGCGACATCCGCGACGAGTCGGACCGGGATGGCTGACGTGGCAGGTCCGGGTGGGTCAGGGGTCGACGGCGCAGGAGCGAGCGGGTCCGCAACGAACCGGACCGAGCAGCTGGCACGCGACCTGGAGCGAGCGCTCGCCGACCGGACGGGCAGACCCGTCATCGTGGGCGACCTCGTCAGGTTGAGCGGCGGCGCGTCGCGTGAGACGTGGGCGTTCAGCGCCGGCGACGTCGACGGATCGGTGCGTGACCTGGTGCTGCAGCGTGAGCGCGCCGGTGGGGCCACGGGCCTGGCCGCCGAGGGGGAGCTGCTGCGCGCTGCGGCGGCGGCGGGCGTTCCGGTGGCCGAGGTCGTCGCCACCGACGAGGGCCGCAACGACCTCGGCGCCCCCTTCATCGTCATGGTCCGCGTCGACGGCGAGACGATCGCTCGGCGCATCCTGCGCGACGAGCGCTTCGCCGACGCCCGCACCCACCTGGCCCGCCAGGCCGGCGCCGCCCTCGCTGCGGTGCATCGCGTCGACATCAGCGACTTCGCGGGCCTGGCCGACGACGATCCACTCGACCAGCTCCGCATCGCGCTCGACGCGCTGGGTGAGCCGCATCCGGCGTTCGAGCTCGGGATCCGTTGGCTGCAACGTCACCGACCGCCCGTCCGACGCCGCTGCGTGGTGCACGGCGACTTCCGGATGGGGAACCTGGTCGTCGACCAGACCGGCCTCCGGGCGGTGCTCGACTGGGAGCTCACCCACGTGGGCGACCCGGTCGAGGACCTGGGCTGGTTCTGCGTCAGGGCATGGCGCTTCGGCTCACCGTTGGTCGCCGGTGGTGTGGGGACCGCGTCGGACCTGCTCGACGGGTACGTCGCCGGTGGTGGCGAACCGGTGTCGACCGAGGAGCTGCGCTGGTGGGAGGCCCTCGGCACGTTGCGCTGGGGTGTGATCTGCATCGCGCAGGCGGCGACGCACCTGAGCGGAGCAAGTCGGTCGGTGGAGCTGGCTGCGATCGGGCGGCGCTCTGCGGAGAACGAGGAAGACCTCCTGGACCTGATCGACGGCCCGTCCGCGGTCGAGCCGGTGTCGGCGTCTGCCGATGCTGCATCGATGGTGGAGGCCCCACACGACCGGCCGACCGCTGCGGAGCTGCTGGACGCGGTCGGGGAGTACCTCGATGAGGTCCGTTCGTCGGTCGATGGCCGTGCGGGGTTCCATGCCCGGGTCGCCGCCAACGTCGTGGCCACGGTCCGGCGCCAGCTCGAGCTCGGTCCGGCTCAGGCGGCTGCGCACGCGGCGCGGCTGGCGGATCTCGGCGTCGACAGCGACGCGGCGCTGGCCGCGGCGATCCGTGAGGGTTCCGTCGATGGCCGCATCGAGCAGGTGTCGGCGGCGGTACGGGCCTCGGTGCGCGACAAGTTGGCGGTGGCGAACCCCGGCTACTGGCATCGGCCGAGTTGACCCTGCGACCTCTGCCCGGTTGCAACTTCGAGGACGTCCCGAGCACACTGCCCTGATGCAGATCGGTGTCCTTGGTGGAACTGGACCGGCGGGCAGCGGCCTGGCCACGCGGCTGGCCTCGGTGGGCTTCGACGTCGTCGTCGGCTCTCGCTCGAAGTACCGGGCGATGGAGGTCCGGGACCGTCTCCTGTCCAAGTGGCCGGATCGGAGCCTGTCGATCGAGGCGGGCGACAACCACGTGGCGTCGTCGGCCGAGGTCGTCTTCGTCGCCACGCCGTGGGACGCAGCGGCCTCCACGGTCAAGGACTGCGAGAAGGAGCTGAAGGGCAAGGTCGTCATCTCGATGGCGAACGCGCTGGCCCGCGTCGGCCACGAGTTCCAGCCGTTGGTCCCGCCGCGCGGCTCGGTCGCAGCCTCGGTGCAAGCGGCGATCCCGCGTTCGCTCGTGGCGGCGAGCATGCACCACGTGCCGGTCGCCGAGCTGGGCGACATCGCACACCCGGTGGAGTCCGACGTGCTCGTGTGCTCCGACCATCCATCGGCGACGGCGACGACCATCGACATCGTGTCGAAGATCCCCGACCTCCGCGCTGTCGACGCGGGCGAGCTGAGCAACGCAGCGCCGATCGAGGCGTTTGCTGCGGTGCTGTTGCAGGTGAACATGAAGTACAAGACCCGCGTCGCCGTGCGGTTCACCGGCCTGCCGGCCTGAGGCACGGACCGGCCTGCCGGCCTGAGGCACGGACCGGCCTGCCGGCCTGAGGCACGGACCGGCCTGCCGGCCTGAGGCAGTTCACCGGCCTGCCGGCCGTGGCCGAGGAGGTTCGCACCATGTCAAAGAAGCGCTCCGGGCATCGTGGAGCTCCCGGTGTCGATGAGCCGGTCGACGCCGACTCGGCCCCGAAGATGGCGCGCAAGGACTACGAGCGGAGCTTGCGGCACCTTCAGGAGGAGTTGGTGCACCTCCAGAACTGGGTCGTGGACACCGGCGCGAAGGTCTGCGTCGTGTTCGAGGGCCGAGACACCGCGGGCAAGGGTGGGGTGATCAAGCGGATCACCGAGCGCGTCAGTCCGCGGGTGTTCCGGGTGGTGGCGCTGCCGGCACCGACAGAGCGTGAGAAGAGCCAGATGTACATCCAGCGCTACATCGCGCATCTGCCGGCGGCCGGTGAGGTCGTGGTCTTCGACCGCTCCTGGTACAACCGGGCCGGTGTCGAGCGCGTGATGGGCTTCGCGTCGGAGCCGATGGTAGACCGGTTCCTCCGCATGGTTCCCGAGGTCGAGCTCGCCATGGTCGAATCGGGGATCGTCCTGCTCAAGTACTGGCTGGAGGTCGGACAGGATGAGCAGACCCGCCGGCTCGAGGCGCGGATCGACGACGGCCGCAAGACGTGGAAGCTGTCCCCGATGGACCTCGAGTCCTACAGCCGCTGGTACGACTACTCGCGGGCCCGCGACGAGATGTTCGCCCGAACCGATACGGCGTGGGCGCCGTGGTTCGTGGCGGACTCGAACGACAAGCGGCGCGCCCGGCTCAACATCATCAGCCACATGCTCGACCAGATCCCCTACGAGCCGCGTGAGCCGACGAAGGTGACGCTGCCGAAGCGCCAGCGGCGCGGTGACTACGTCGAACCCCATCGGGACCTGCGCGTCGTCCCGAGACGATTCTGAGCCTCCAGGTCCGCTCGGCCGCGGCGGGTTAGCCTGCGCCACCGTGCGCCTGTACGACACCGCCCGAGAGGCGATCGTCCCCTTCGAGCCGGTCGACCGTGTCGTCACCATGTACACGTGTGGCATCACGCCGTACGACTCGACGCACCTGGGGCACGCTGCGACGTACCTGACCTACGACGTGCTGCAGCGTCGGCTCCGCGACCTCGGCCACGACACCCGTTGCGTGCGCAACGTGACCGACGTCGACGACTCGATCCTCCCCAAGGCCCGCGAGCTGGGCGTGCACTACCTGGATCTCGCGGCGGCGGAGCTCGCTCGGTTCGATGCCGACATGGATCGGCTCGAGATGATCCCGGCGTTCTCCGAGCCCCGCGCCACCTCGGCCATCCCCGACATCCGGGGCTTCATCGGGATGGTGCTGGACCGGGGCTTCGCCTACCAGGCCGGCGGAGCGGTGTACTTCGAGGTGGCGAACTATCCGAAGTTCGGCGAGATCAGCCACTACAGCCGTGAGCAGATGCTCGCGTTCGCAGCGGAGCGCGGCGGCAACGTCGAGGATCCGAACAAGCGGGATCCGCTCGACTTCGTGCTGTGGCAACCCTCGCTGCCCGACGAGCCGGCGTGGGAGTCGCTGTGGGGCGCGGGTCGACCGGGCTGGCACATCGAGTGCTCGGCGCTGTGCCTCAGGGAGCTCGGCACGACGATCGACCTGCACGGCGGCGGCAGCGACCTGATCTTCCCTCACCACGAGTGCGAGGCAGCCCAGTCCGAGGCCGCCACGGGCGAGCCGCTCGTACGTCACTGGATGCACCAGGCGATGGTTCGGATGGACGGCGAGAAGATGTCGAAGTCGCTCGGCAACCTGGTGTTCGTCTCCGACCTCGCACAGGAGTGGGACCCCCGTGCCATCCGGCTCGCATGCGTCGCCCACCACTACCGCGAGAGCTGGGAGTACCACGACGGGCTGATGGCGGGTGCGACGGAGCGCCTGTCGAGCTGGGTCGCTGCGGGCGACGGATCCGGAGCTCTGCGTGAGGTGCGAGCTGCGCTCGACGAGGACCTCGACACGCCCGGCGCGGTTGCCGCGATCGACGCCGCGGCGGCCAGCGGAGTGGGCGTCTCGCACGCGGCGGCGCTCCTCGGTGTGCGCACCGATCGACCCGTCGTGCATCCGAACCGACCGAACCGATCGAACTGAATCGAACCGACCGAGCTGATCAGCGGACTCACCGGTCGTCCACCGAGAGTTCACCCAGAAACCAGCCGCAACCCCTTCATGGGCCGGGGTCGCGATGAGTAGGATCACTGCCCTGAGGTCAGCGGGAACGCAGTTCGATCCCGCCGGCGTCGGTTGAATCGCTGTCGGAGCGCGTGGAAGGAGCGGTGTGAACCAGGAGCAGGACCAGCGAGAGGCCGGACGGCTCCAGTCCGTCTTCCGTGCCGTCCTCACACCGCCGTTCCGGTTCCTGTGGGATGTCACCACCGAGGGCCTCGAGCACGTGCCCGACAGCGGCGGGGCGATCATCGCCCCGAACCACGTGTCGGTGCTCGATTCGTTCTTCGTCCCGCTGACGTTGCCTCGGCGCATCACCTACGTCGGCAAGGCCGAGTACATGGACGACTGGAAGACCCGTTGGGTGTTCCCGGCCATGGGCATGATCCCGATCGACCGCTCCGGCGGCGACTCGGCCACCGCGGCACTCGACACGGCGGCGTCCTGCCTGGAGGCCGATCAGCTCTTCGGCATCTACCCCGAGGGCACCCGGGCCCGCGACGGCCTGCTCCACAAGGGGCACACCGGCATCGCCCGGCTCGCGTTGCGGACGGCGGTGCCGATCATCCCGGTCGGCATCATCGGCTCCGACGTGGTCCAGCCACCCGACGCCCGGTTCCCGCTGCCGTTCCGTCGGGTGCACATCCGCTTCGGCCGTCCGATCAGCGTCGATCGCTACCGTGAGAGGGCCGATGACCGGCTGGTCCTGCGTCAGATCGTCGACGAGGTCATGTACGAGATCCGCAACTTGTCCGGTCAGACCTACGTGGACAGCTACGCGACCAAGCCGTCGGTGGCCCCGGCTGCTCCCGTCGCGGTGCCGGCCGCCGAGCACGACGACCGTCGGGTGGCCGACGTCATCCCCATCGGGCGACCCCGACCGGCCGAGCCCGCCGCTGCCGCTGCCGGCCCCGGCGGTGAGCGCCGGGTGGTCGTGGCATCCGCAGCTGCCGGGCCGACCGAGCTGTCGATCGAGTCCGACGGCGTGGAACGCCGTTCATCCGCGGCAGTGCTGCGATCACGTCCGCTCGACCTCGACGACCTGGCGCTCACCGGCGCCTGATCCTCACGGAGCAACTGCCGCCGCCCGGTCCGTGATGGTCGGTCCGCGACGACGACGCACGGTCAGACCGGGTCGGTGGCGATCTCGACGAGGGCATCGGCCACGAACTGCGGCTCGGTGATCATCAGGTCGTGGCCGGTGTCGATGCTCCAGAGCCGGCCCGCCACCCTGGCTGTCGCGATGAGCTCCGGATCCCTCGTGGCCAGCGTCGACTCGCACACGATGTGGTACTGCGGGATCGCCCACAGCTCGTCCTCGTGCTGCAGGTCCAGTCGCTGCTCGAAGCAGGCCCACGGGTGGCCGGTCAGGCGGGCGTCCATCCAGGTGAGGTCGTCGGGGTCGGTGACGCCGTAGAAGGCGCCGGCGCCGGGTGCCGGTAGCAGGACCAGCTCCACGCCGTTGCGGATCTCTCCCATCGGTCGGGTCACCTCGATGATCGGTCCGGCCACGTCGGCCAGCGACATGTGGTTGCCCGGGTTCGCCGCGTCCAGGTACACGAGCTTGCCGACCCGGTCGACGGCCTGGTCCGCTGCGCCGGTGATGACCATCCCGCCGTAGCTGTGGCCGACGAGGACCACGTCGCTCAGGTCCCAGTGGAAGAGCAACGACGTCACGTCGGTGATGTGGGTGTGGAGGTCGATGCCCGGGGCCAGCGTGTGCGCGTGCTCGGCGAGCCCGCTCAGCGAAGGTGCGAACACCTCGTGGCCGGCGGCCTCGAGCCGGCGCTTGACCTTGGCGTAGCACCAGCCGCCGTGACCGCCACCGTGCACCAGGACGAACGTCGCCACGGATCCGACAGTACCGGAGTGCTCGCAGCGGATCGGGGCCGATGCACGGTGCGGATCCGGCCCGTGGGATGGCTCGGTGCTCGGTGATCCAGCCGTCTTGGGCCTGCGTCGACTGGATGACCGCAGGCCCAGCGCGCACGCACAACCTGGTTCGGGGTCCGCGAAGCGCGCCGGTAGCCTGCGACCCATGTCCGACATCGCCATCAAGCTGCCCGACGGTTCCGAGCGCGTCCTGGACGAGGGCGCCACTGGCACCGATCTGGCGGCGTCGATCGGCAAGCGGCTGGCCAAGGACGCACTCATCGTGGAGGTCAACGGCCAGCCCGTCGACCTCAACACCCGCCTGCACGACGGTGACGCCGTGCGCATCGTGACCGTCAAGGACGCCGCCGCGCTCGAGCACCTCCGCCACTCCACGGCCCACGTGCTGGCCCAGGCGGTGCTGGAGCTGTGGCCAGGCGCCACCTTCGCCGGCGGGCCGGCGATCGAGGACGGCTTCTACTACGACTTCGACCTGCCCGGCGGCCAGACCTTCTCCGACGAGGACCTCGAGCGCATCGAGGCCAAGATGCGTTCGATCATCGCGGCGAACCAGCCGTTCGAGCGCTTCGAGCTGCCCGTCGATGAAGCCCGCGAGCTGATGGCCGAGCACCCGTACAAGCGCACCTTCATGGACCTCGCCGCCGAGGCCTCGGCTGGTGGCGGGGGCGCGGCGGGCGACGCCGTGGCCGACGAGCTCGCAGCGGACGTGGTGGCGGGCGCCGACATCAGCTTCTACCGGAACACGCCGGCGTTCGTGGACATGTGCCGCGGCCCGCACGTGCCCTCGACGGGCAAGCTCGGTCACTTCAAGCTGATGCGCGTCGCCGGCGCGTACTTCCGCGGCAGCGAGAAGAACCCGATGCTGCAGCGCATCTACGGCACGGCCTGGGCGACCGACGCGCAGCTGAAGGAGCACCTCCACCGGCTGGAGGAGGCGCAGAAGCGCGACCACCGTCGCCTCGGCGTGGAGCTCGACCTGTTCAGCTTCCCCGACGAGGTCGGCTCCGGCCTCGCCGTGTTCCACCCCAAGGGCGGCATCATCCGCCGCCTGATGGAGGACTACTCGCGTCAGCGCCACGAGGACGCCGGCTACGAGTTCGTGTACTCGCCGCACATCACCAAGGCGGAGCTGTTCGAGAAGTCAGGCCATCTGCAGTGGTACGCGGACGGCATGTACCCGCCGATGGAGCTGGATCACCACGACCACGGCGAGGATGGCGCCGGCGCCGGCGGTACGGGCACCCAGTACTACCTCAAGCCCATGAACTGCCCGTTCCACATCCTCATCTACAAGAGCCGGACGCGGTCCTACCGCGATCTCCCGCTGCGGATGTTCGAGTTCGGCACCGTGTACCGCTACGAGAAGTCCGGCGTGGTCCACGGCTTGACCAGGGCCCGCGGCTTCGCCCAGGACGACGCCCACATCTTCACCACCAAGGAGCAGATGGCCGACGAGATCAGCTCGCTGCTCGACTTCGTCCTGGACCTGCTGCGCGACTACGGGCTCGACGACTTCTACCTGGAGCTGTCGACCAAGCCCGAGCAGAAGTCGATCGGCACCGACGAGGAGTGGGACGAGGCCACCGAGGCGTTGCGCATCGCAGCGTCGGGCAAGGACCTGGATCTGGTCATGGACCCTGGCGGCGGAGCGTTCTACGCCCCGAAGATCTCGGTGCAGGCCCGCGACGCCATCGGCCGGTCGTGGCAGATGTCGACGATCCAGGTCGACCTCATGCTCCCGCAGCGCTTCGACCTGAGCTACATCGGCGCCGACGGCGACAAGCACCGCCCGGTGATGATCCACCGGGCGCTGTTCGGATCTGTCGAGCGGTTCTTCGCCGTGCTGCTCGAGCACTACGCCGGGGCGTTCCCTGCGTGGCTCGCGCCGGTGCAGGCCCGGGTCCTCCCGGTCGCGGATGCCCACGCCGGGTACGCGGCCGACGTCGGGTCCGAGCTTCGTCGGGCAGGATTCCGGGTGGACGTCGTCGGGGCCGACGAGACGCTGGGCAACCGGATCCGTCGGGCCAAGGGCGAGAAGCTGCCCTACGTGCTCGTCGTCGGCGACGACGACGTCGCCAACCATACCGTCGGGCTGAACCCGCGAGCGGTCGACGGCCAGAAGGGCGAGGTGGAGCGCGACGTGGCGCTCGACGAGTTCGTCGCCCGACTCGCCGACGACGTCGCTGCCAAGCGATGACGCCACAGCACGCGCCCCCCACAGGTTCCGTGCTGCGGAACCGCCCGGAACCGGTCGGTTCCGCAGAGCAGAACCGGGTGTTCTGGACGGTGGGAGGCTGAGCCGTGCCGCTCGACCACCTGTGGGCGACGTGGCGTTCGGCGTACGTCACCGGGATCACCGACGGCGTCGAGGTCGACGCCCCACCGCCCGTGCCCGAGGCGGACGGGCTATCGCTCTTCGAGCGCATCCTGGTCGCGCCCGGGACCGACGACGAGAAGCAGATCGTGCGTCGCGGGGCGCGCTGCTTCATCATCTTGAACCGCTTCCCCTACACGTCCGGTCATCTGATGGTGCTGCCACTGCGAGCGGTGCCCGACTTGGAGGACCTCGACCCCGAGGAGTTCGCCGAGCTGTGGGCGCTGGTCCGTGACTCGGTCGTGGCGCTGAAGGCCGGCCTGGGGTGCCACGCCGTCAACGTCGGCATCAACCTGGGCAACGCGGCGGGCGGATCGCAGGCCGACCACCTCCACGTGCACTGCGTGCCGCGCTGGATCGGCGACGCCAACTTCATGTCGGTCGCAGGTGAGACCCGGGTGCTACCCGTCTCGCTCGATCACGCCCGCGAGGCCATCCGCGCCGCTTGGCCAACCTGACCACGCCGGCACCGACCCTCCCCGGACTCGGGTCGGAATCGGGTTCTGGAGCCCGGATCCTGACCCGAGAACCGGGGTTCGCGGGTCGGGCCGGGGTCGCCATCGACGCTGCTTTCCGATCGACGGGGTTCCGGGACTACGGTCGCTGCCGTGAGCGACTCCCGCCCCGTGGACAAGGCCCGCCCGGGTGGCGAGACCGACGAGCCCGCGGACGCCGAGGCGCGCTCCGGCGCCGATCCCGTCACGCCGTCGGCCGCTGCCGAGCAGCTGCTCGACCAAGAGGGTGCGGACCTTCGCGCTTCGTTGTCGTCCGATCCGTCGTCCGATCCGTCGGCTGCAGGCGACGAGGACTACGTCGACGCGCTGCCCGATGACCTCGACGTCACGGAGTTCGTCGGGCCGTACACGTTCCCGAACAACAACCGACGACGCATCCCCGCCGCGATCTACCTCGTCATGGGCGCGGCGTGCGTGGCGCTGTTCGCGCTGCGAGACGCCGACAGCGCCCTCATCAACGCCGGCACCTTGTGGGCGGGGGTGGGTCTGGTCGTGTTCGGCGCCTACGGGATGGTGGCCGGGTGGACCCTGCGGGTGGAGGAGTCCGACGCGCTCGCCACGGCGTCGGGCAAGGTCGGCTTCGCTGTCGGTCATGCCTCTGCCCAGATGGCCTGGCGCGGCTGGCTCTCACGCCCGACATGGCGCATCCTCTGCTATTCGGCGGAGAACCCGCCCGTGCAGCGGGGGATCGTGCTGGTGGACGGCGTGACGGGCGAGGTCATCGAGTGGTTCGCCGAGGACAACCCCGAGGACTGGTCGCACCTGGACGGATCGCTGACCGCCTGATCCGGGCGGGGTGACGGGGTCCTTCACTTTTGGTGTCGTCCGGGTTACGGTGGTGCTAACTCCAGTTAGCACCCGGTCATCGACGACGCCGACAGTCGTCCCGCTGGTGCAGGGAACGAGGACCTCAGACATGTTCGACGGGAACTTCCGCACCCAGGTCGACGCGGCCGTCAGACCGATCGGCCAGAGCATCAAGCGCCTGGGCGTGACGGCGGACATGATCACCGGCGCCGGGATCGTGATGGCCGTCGCCGCCGCGGTCGCGATCGGTTCGGGGATGCTCAACCTGGGCCTGCTGTTCCTGGTGCTGACCGGCATCCCCGACCTGGTCGACGGAGCGGTTGCCAAGGCGTGGGGAACGTCCAGCCAGCGCGGCGCCTTCTTCGACTCCGTCTCGGACCGCCTCACCGACGGTCTCCTGTTCGGAGGCGTGGCCTGGTACCTGACCGCCACCGATGGTCGCCCATGGGTCGTGATGCTGCCGGTCGCCTGCTACGTGTCGGCCTCGCTCGTGTCCTACATCCGGGCCAAGGCCGATGCGCTGGGCCTCGACGGCAGCGGCGGTCTGGTCGAGCGTGCCGAGCGCTTCATACTGCTCGCAGTCGGCCTGCTCTTCCCGGCGTTGCTGCTCTGGGTGCTCGGACTGATCGTCGTGCTCAACGTGATCACGGCGGGCCAGCGGTTCGTGAAGGTGTGGAAGCAGGCCGCGGCGCCGCCCAAGGCGCTCTCGGACCGTCGTCGCTCCCGGTCCCGTCGCACGATGCGCAACGCGGGACCCCGCACCGCCGAGCACCGCGTCGCCCGTGGCGGTCGTCGCCCTCGCCGCTGACGCCTCCACGAACCGCATCATCGGTCACGACCGGTCCTCATCGAGTGGAGCTCTCCGTCGGCGGCCTGCGCGTGGCGTCGCGGCTCGTCCGCGTGCTGCCGGCTCCGGTCGCGGCGGTCACCGCCCGCGGTCTCGGCCGGGCCGCTGTACCGATCTCGCGTGACCAGCGCATCATCGCCGAGCGCAACATGCGTCGAGTGCTCGGCCCCGGGGCGTCCGAGCGCCAGGTGCAGCGAGCCGTCCGATCCGTGTTCGAGAGCTATGCCCGCTACTGGCTCGACACGTTGCGATTGCCATCGCTCGGGCCTGCGGAGGTTGCCTCCGGGTTCACGATCGAGGGGTCGCAGCACCTGCGGGCGGCGACGGATCGCGGCGTCGGTCCCATCCTGGCGCTGCCCCACGTGGGCGGCTGGGAGTGGGCGGGACGGTGGCTCTCGGAGGTGCAGGGCTGGAACGTGACCGCGGTCGCCGAACGGCTCGACCCGCCTGAGCTCTTCGACTGGTTCGTCGAGTTGCGCGAGGAGCTCGGCATGCGCATCGTTGCGCTGGGTCCGTCGGCTGGTTCCGAGACAGCCGCGGCCCTCGCGGCCGGTGACGTGGTGTGCCTCCTGTGCGACCGCGACCTCGGCGGAGGCGGCATCGAAGTCGAGTTCTTCGGCGAGCGCACCACGCTGCCCGGCGGGCCGGCGCTGATGGCGTTGCGCTCCGAGTCGCCGCTCCTGCCGACGACAGTGTACTTCCGGGGCGGTCGCTGCCACGGCGTGGTCGAGCCGCCGCTCGACACGCAGCGGCGCGGCAAGCTGCGTGACGACGTGCAACGCGTGACCCAGGATCTCGCCGACGCGCTCGAACGCCTGATCCGCGCCGCTCCGGAGCAGTGGCACCTGCTGCAGCCCAACTGGCCGAGCGATCTGTTGGCGTTCGGGGACGGGCCGATGGCCGACGCCGCATCGGCGCCGCTCGGCGCTGCGCCGCCCGCGCGCCGGTAGGGTGCCGCCCGTGCGCATCGGACTGGTCTGTCCCTACAGCCTGACCATGCCCGGCGGAGTCCAGGGCCAAGTCCTGGCGTTGGCCAGGACGCTGCGGCGACGTGGACATGAGACCCGCGTCCTCGCTCCGTGCGACGGCCCGCCGCCCGAGCTGTTCGTCACCCCGCTCGGCAACAGCCTGCCCACCGCGTCCAACGGGTCGGTGGCGCCGGTCGCCCCCGACCCGGCCGCGCAGTTCCGCACGATCCGAGCGCTGTGGGACGAGGCCTTCGACATCGTCCACCTGCACGAGCCGCTCGCTCCGGGGCCGACGGTCACCGCGCTGTTGCTCAAGCCCGCGCCGTTGATCGGCACGTTCCACGCGGCGGGAGCGCAGCCGGCCTACGCGGTGGCGGCACCGGCGGTCCGTTGGGGTGCCAGTCGGCTCGATGCCCGGGTTGCGGTCTCCTCCGATGCCCGCGACCTGGCCGCCCGAGCCCTCGGTGGCGACTACGAGTTGCTGTTCAACGGGATCGAAGTCGACCGGTTCGCCGGCGCCGAGCCGTGGCCGAGCGACGGCCCGACCGTGTTGTTCGTCGGCCGCCACGAGCCGCGCAAGGGCCTCGACGTGCTGCTCGAAGCGCTGGGGGAGCTGCCCGCGGATGCTCGGGTGTGGGTGGCAGGGACCGGACCCGACACGGCATCGCTCCAGCAGCGGTTCACCGATCCACGGATCGAGTGGCTGGGCCGCATCGGTGACGACGAACGGGACCGTCGGATGGCCGCCGCGGACGTGTTCTGCGCCCCCTCGCTCGGCGGCGAGTCCTTCGGCGTGATCCTGCTGGAGGCGATGGCAGCCGGTGCTCCGGTCGTCGCCAGCGACATCCCGGGCTACACCAAGGTGGCCACCGCTGCCGCCCCCGACGGATCGGTCCCTCCGGAGCCGGCAGCGATCCTCACGCCGGTGGGCGATCCCACCGCGCTCGGTCGCTCGATCGCTCGGGTGCTCACCGACGCCGGCGTCGCTGCCCATCAGCGAGAGCTGGGGCTGGCACACGTGCGGCCGTTCGACATCGAGCGACTCGCCGACTGCTATCTGGACCGCTATCGGTCGCTGCTCGGACTGCCCGCGACCTGAGTTCGGTTCGGCCCGTCGGCTGGAACTTGGGGGTTTCGGTGGTTTGAGCGGTCGGTTTGCCCCAAGTTCGGCGTGTCGGCTGGAACTTGGGGGTTTCGGTGGTTTGAGCGGTCGGTTTGCCCCAAGTTCGGCCCGTCGGCTGCGGGTGCGCCCTGACCGGCCGCTAGATTGGATCGCCGTGTCCAGCACCTCTGCGTCGTCCACCGGGTCGTCCACCGGGTCGTCCAACTGGTCGGCGGCGTCCAGCGCCTCGGAGATGGATCGCAAAGCCGATGCCGTGGTCCGATCGCTGTCGCTGTTCGGGATCCTTCCGGGCATGGTCGTCGCCGTGGTCGTGGCGATCCTGGTGCACCCGCTCGTCGGCCTCGTCGCCCTGGTGGTCGTGGCCGCAGGCTGGGCGGTGTCTGTGCGCGTGCGGGCCCGGGCGTCGCTCGACCGGGTGCTGGAGGTCAGCGGCGCGTCTCCCATGTCGGTCGAGCAGTGTCCCCGGTGGGCCAACGTGGTCGACGGCCTGGGGGTGACCAGTGGCGTGAACGACGCCGAGCTGTGGTTCCTCGACGTCGCCGAGGCCAACGCGATGGCCGCCGCCGGTCAGGCGCGGAGCGTGCTGGTGGTGACACGTGGACTGGTGGAGGCGTTGTCGGTGGTGGAGCTCGAGGGTGTGGCAGCCAACCTGCTCGGTCGGATCAAGGACGGGACGGCCCGCTACGGCACGATCACCTTCGGGCTGCTCGGTGGACTGCTCGGCACCGTCGAGCCGGCAGGCAAGCTGGTGGCCGACGGCCTCGGTGAGCAGGCGGCGGTGCGCTCCGATCTGGTTGCTGTCGCCATGACTCGCTACCCGCCGGGCCTGGCCCAGGCGCTCGAGCGCCTCGACGAGCTCGGCACGGCGGTGCCCACCGCGCCGCCGTCGATGGCGCAGCTGTGGGTCGCGCCGACACCACCGGACGGTGCGGGCGTGGATCCGGCGATCGCCGGCACCGTCCTGCAGTCCTTGTCGTACCGCGCCGCCGTGCTGCGAGAGCTCTGAACCCCGCTGAGGGACCGCTCGGATTCTCGCTTCGGGCCTGCCACGGTGGGGTCGGTAGACTCCGAGACATGTCCGAGCCCGCGTCGTCCCCTGGTTCCTCCACTGTGCACCAGACCGGTTCGCAGCTGGTCAAGCGCGGCTTGGCCGAGATGCTGAAGGGCGGCGTCATCATGGACGTCGTCAACGCAGAGCAGGCCAAGGTGGCCGAGGACGCCGGAGCGTCAGCGGTCATGGCGCTGGAGCGGGTCCCGGCCGACATCCGCCTCGACGGCGGCGTTGCCCGCATGAGCGACCCGGCCATGGTGGAGGGCATCCAAGCAGCGGTGACCATCCCGGTGATGGCCAAGGTGCGCATCGGCCACTTCGTGGAGGCGCAGATCCTTCAGTCGCTCGGCGTCGACTACGTCGACGAGTCCGAGGTCCTGACACCAGCGGACGAGACCCACCACATCGACAAGTGGGCGTTCACCGTGCCGTTCGTGTGCGGAGCCACCAACCTGGGCGAGGCGCTGCGGCGCATCTCCGAGGGTGCCTGCATGATCCGCTCCAAGGGCGAGGCCGGCACCGGCAACATCGTCGAAGCGGTTCGCCACCTGCGTTCCATCACCGGCGACATCCGCAAGCTCACCCAGGCCGACTCCGCCGAGCTGTTCGAGTGGGCCAAGCAGCTGCGGGCACCGCTGCCGCTGGTCCAGGAGGTCGCAGAGACCGGCGAGCTGCCCGTGCCGCTGTTCTGCGCCGGCGGCATCGCCACGCCAGCAGATGCCGCGCTGGCCATGCAACTCGGCGCGCAGGCCGTGTTCGTCGGGTCCGGCATCTTCAAGTCCGACGACCCGGCGCCGCGTGCGAAGGCCATCGTCGAGGCGACCACGCACTTCACCGATGCCGACATCCTGGCCAAGGTCAGCCGCGGGCTCGGTGCGCCGATGACGGGCATCGGCATGGACCAGATCGACGTCACGTTCGCCGACCGCGGCTGGTGAGCCGGACCCGACCGGTGACCCCATGAAGGTCGGCGTCCTCGCGCTCCAGGGCGCGTTCCGACTCCACTCCGAGGTGCTCGAGTCGCTCGATGTCGCCACCACCGAGGTGCGACGGCCAGAGCAGCTCGACGACATCGACCGACTGGTCGTCCCCGGCGGCGAGTCGACCACCATGTCGATGCTCGCCGAGCGCGGCGGCCTGCTCGAACCGCTGCGCGCCTTCATCGGCTCCGGACGTCCGGTCCTCGGCACGTGCGCGGGAGCCATCCTGTTGAGCGCAGAGATCCTCGACGGTCGGCCGGACCAGCACTGCCTGGGAGCGATCGACGTTTCGGTGCGTCGCAACGCCTTCGGCCGTCAGGTCGACAGCTTCGAGATCGATCTCCGCATCCCGGCTCTCGACGAGGTGGGGCTCGGCACCGAGCCGTTCCACGCCGTGTGCATCCGTGCGCCGGTCATCGAGCGCGTCGGCCGCGATGTCGAGGTGCTCGCGTCGATCGACGGGAGTCCCGCGTTGGTGCGACGCGGCGCGATCATGGTGGCCATCTTCCATCCCGAGCTCGCCGGCGACCGTCGCCTGCACGAGCTCTTCGTCCGCTGAGACCAGGCAGAACAGGAGCGGCATGTCCGGGCATTCCAAGTGGGCGACGATCAAGCACAAGAAGGGCGCCGCGGATGCCAAGCGGGGCAAGCTCTTCGCCAAGCTGATCCGCCAGGTCGAGGTGGCCGCCCGCGAGGGCGGCGGTGACCTCGACGCCAACGCCACCCTGCGCACCATGTATCAGAAGGC
>JACDJA010001504.1_pt1 | contig 19301 bp, 16 predicted proteins | sample 7449241 | NCBI WGS metagenome assembly JACDJA01 (sample SAMN14253289, study PRJNA609438) | sludge metagenome | isolation source: initial anaerobic sludge | collected 2018-12-20 | reverse complement strand
TCCCGACCGGCCATGCCGATTCCGCCGATCCTTTCAGATTCGCACGCCGCGCGGTGACTCTTCGCCTGTCCGGCGACCACCGCTAGCGTCGGGCGGATGACAGCGCTCGCGCCAGACCCGGAACTGTTCCCCACCGCAGACGAGGCCACTCTGCTGCACTCGTTCCTCGAGTACTACCGATCGATCTTCGTCCGCAAGGCCGAGGGCCTCACCGAAGCACAGGTGCGGCTGCAGCTGGGGCCCAGCGAACTGACGATGTTGGGGCTCGTTCGGCACATGACAGAGGTGGAGCGCGGCTGGTTCCGCCGGCGGTTCAAGGCGCTCGACGCACCACCGCTGTACTACGACGACTCCGACCCCGACGGCGACTTCCACCCCGCTCCCACCGACACCATGCCCGCCGCACTGGCTGCACTGCAGCTCGAGATCGACTTCGCTCGGCTGGCCACCGCCGGCATGGCGATGGATTCGTTGGCCATGGCCGTGCCGACCGCGCAGCGCATTCCCGGCTGGCAACCGTCGTTGCGCTGGATCCTGGTGCACATGATCGAGGAGTACGCCCGGCACTGCGGCCACGCCGACCTGTTGCGCCAAGCAGCAGACGGCGCAACCGGCGATTGACGGGCGGGCTGACCGGCTGACCGGCTGACGGGCTGAACGGCTGACGGGCTGAAGCTGGCTAACGTCGCACCATGCGCGTCGGTCTGATCATCTTCCCCACGGACAAAGGCATCCAGCCCATCGAGCTGGGCCGCGAGGCCGAAGCCCGCGGCTTCGACGCCCTCTGGTTCCCCGAGCACTCACACATCCCCGTCAGCCGGCGCACGCCGTGGGGTGGCCGCGACGGAGCGCCGCCGCTGCCCGAGGAGTACTGGCGCACGCACGATCAGTTCATCGCACTTGCAGCCATCGCCGGTGCCACCGATCGCATCAAGCTGGGCACCGGCATCACGTTGGTCGCGCAGCGCGATCCCATCTGGCTGGCGAAGGAGATCGCCTCGCTCGACATGATCTCCAACGGTCGCGTCCTGTTCGGTGTGGGCTACGGATGGAACCACGAGGAGATGGAGAGCCACGGCGTCGACCCCCGCACCCGCCGCCGGCTGGTGCGCGAGAAGGTTCTGGCGATGAAGCAGCTGTGGACCCAGGACGAAGCCGAGTTCCACGGCGAGTTCGTCAACTTCGACAAGAGCTGGAGCTGGCCCAAGCCGGTGCAGCAACCGCACCCACCCATCATCATCGGCGCATCGCCCACTCCGTTGCACTTCCGCCACATCGTCGAGTACGGCGACGCGTGGATGCCCATCGAGGGGCGCTTCCCTGTCGACGACAAGTGGATCGACCTGCAGCAGGCCGCCACCGATGCCGGCCGCGACCCGGCCACGCTGCAGCTGGGCGTGTTCGGCGCCAAGCCTGACGCCGGGCACCTGGCCCACCTTCGCGACCTCGGCGCGTCGTTCGTGGCACTCGGGCTTCCGGCGCTGGATCGCAACGCTGCTCTTGCAGCGATGGATGCCTACGCACCGCTGGTGGCCGAGTTCAACAGCTGAACCGCTGCTGAGCGACGGCTGTTGAACTGCTGCCGCACCACCGCCGCTGCACGCCGGCCCAATCCGGATTCGGGTCCGCTCCGAACCGGCTTCATCGTGAGCATCTCTTCCGCGCCCGAGAACGCACGCCTCATGGGGCGTGGCTATGGTTCGCCGCTGTGAGTGCCCTGCAGCGACGAGCCGTCAGCATTCCCTCGGTGCTGCTCGCAGCGACCGCGTTGTTGGTGCTGCTCCCGGTGTGGCTGCCGCTGGCGGCGCTCGCCGACCTCGTCCGCGGCAGGCTGCGCCTGCCGACGGTGCGCCTGCTCGCGTTCGCGGTCTGCTGGTCGTGGCTGGAAGCCGTGGGCGTCACCATCGCAGCCGGCCTGTGGCTCGTCGGGCAGCGGCGCAACGCTCGCGCGCACTTCGCACTGCAGCGGTGGTGGGCCGCGCAGTTGATGAACGCGCTGCAGCTCACCACCGGCATCCGCGTGGATGCCGCCGACGCCACCAGCCTCTCGCCGGGCCCGGCGATCATGCTGTGCCGCCACGCAAGCCTCGCCGACTCGCTGCTCAGCGCGTGGGTGGTCACCTCCAAGGCGCGCATGAACCCGCGCTACGTGCTCAAGAAGGAGCTGCTCGCCGACCCGTGCCTCGACGTCGTCGGCAACCGGCTGCCCAACTACTTCCTCGATCGCCAAGCGCCCGACTCGGCGACGGAGCTCTCCGCACTGCGCATCCTCGCCGCCGGGCTCACGGACGGCCAGGTTGCCGTCATCTTCCCCGAAGGCACACGCTCGTCGCCACCGAAGCGAGCGCGAGCGCTGCAGAAGATCCGCGAGCGAGATCCCGCCCGAGCTGATCGGTTGGCCGAGATGCAACACCTGCTCCCGCCACGCCCGGCGGGTGCCCTCGCTCTGCTCGGCGGGTGCCCGCAGGCAGATGTGATCGTTGCCTGGCACGTCGGCTTCGACGGGCTCGACACCTTCGGCGGCATCCTGCGCCACCTCGCCCGTACGCCGACGCCCGTGCAGTTCCATGCTCGCCGCATCGCCCGCGCCGATGTACCCGGCGGCGACGCCTTCACTCGTTGGCTCGACGATCAGTGGCTACAGTCCGACCGAGCCGTGCACGCACTGCTCCAACCCGAAGGAACACGATGATCGCATCGGCCAGCGCCACCGCACTCACCACCGCCGTCGTCACCATCGCGATCTTGATGGTCGGCACCTGGGTGGTCAGCCTGCTGCTCAAGAACGCATCCATCGTCGACATCGTGTGGGGCTTCGGCTTCGTTTGCGTCGCGTGGGCGGTGCGGTTCAACGTCGACGGGTTGGCCGCTCGGCAGAACCTGCTGGTGGCGATGACCACCGTCTGGGGCCTGCGCTTGGCCGGCTACCTGTTCTGGCGCAACCACGGCAAGCCCGAGGACTACCGCTACCGCGCGATGCGCAAGCGCTGGGGCCCTCGCTTCCCTCTCATCTCGCTGGGTACCGTCTTCGGGACGCAAGGCGTGCTGATGTTCCTGGTCTCGCTACCCGTGCAGCTGGGCCAGACCGCGACCACACCCTCGATCGGCGTGCTGGCGTGGCTGGGTGTGGCACTGTGGCTGGTCGGCCTGTTCTTCGAAGTGGTCGGCGATGCACAGCTGGCCCGATTCAAGAAGGACCCCGCCAATGCCGGCGTGGTGATGGACAAGGGGCTGTGGCGCTACACCCGCCACCCCAACTACTTCGGCGATGCGTGCGTGTGGTGGGGCATTGCGCTGGTTGCCGCCGAGACCACGGTGGGCCGGTGGGGCCTCATCGGCGCACTGGTGATGACCATCCTGCTGCGCCGCGTCAGCGGCGTGACCTTGCTGGAGAAGTCACTCGTGAAGCGACGCAAGGGGTACGTGGAGTACGTGGCCCGCACCAGCCCGTTCGTGCCGCGGCCGCCGAAGAAGGCGTAACCAACGCGTCAATCGGTGCCGGGCCGCCGTCGCGACTCGTGCTGCAGGTCGCCCTTGTAGCCCGGCGGCAGCGCCAGTGCGATCTCTTCGGCGGTGGGTTCGTGCTGCTCGCGGCTCTCCGCGGGCAGCAGATCCATCAGCGCCTTCATGATTCGCTTGGTGTCTGCGTCGGGGCTGCGATGGCCCAGCTTCACCGGCGACCCCACCGTGACGGTGACGGTGGGCGGTGCGACCAGGTTGAGCATGTTGGGCACTCGTGCCGACCGCGGCCACACCTTCTCCGTGCCCCACAGGCCGACAGGGATGACCGGTACCTTGGCCAGCGCCGCCAAGCGAGCAGCGCCCCAACGGCCCTTCAGCTGCGGGTCGTAGAACGCCTTGCCACGCGGAATGGTGCCCTGGGGCATCATGGCCACCAGGTCGCCGTTGGCGAGCGCCTCGGCAGCGGCCTGCAGCGGCTCGTCGCTGCCGGTGCCCCGATCGACCCTGATGCCGCCCATCGCTGCCGCCAACTGGCCCACGACGGGTGCGTCGAACACTTCCTTCTTGCCCAGGAAGCGCACCGTGCGATCGGTCTGAGCGATGGTGACGGCCAACGCCGCCGAATCGAAGTAGCTGCGGTGGTTGCCGACGATGATGGCGGGGCCGCTGGCGGGGATGTTGTCGGTGCCGCTGATGCGGAACTTCGCATACGGGAAGAACAACGGGTGCGTGAAGCTGAGCGCCAGGCGCTGTATCTCCATGTTGACGACTGGGATCTTGGCCATCGACGACACGTCCTTGGTGAGGTCCGCAGCGGCGGAGAGGTCGAGCGTGGGCCAGCGACGTGCCGCGGCCATCAGCTTCATGCGCGGATCGGGGTTGACCACGAACGGGTGCCCCACGGCGGCGAGCAGGGGTGTGTCGTACACGCTGTCGCTGTAGGCGAAGCTCTCCGCCAGATCGACGCCGTGCGCGACGGCCCAGTCGCGCACCGCGCTGAGCTTGCCGGCGCTCCACACGAACGGCCCGTCGAGCGTGCCATCGTAGGTGCCGTCGGCGTTGAGGCCGTAGCGAGTGGCCACCACGTCGTCGAGGCCGAGCAGGTCGGCCAACGGCTTCACCAGGTCGTAGGGAGTGGTGGTGGCCATCACCAGCTGCCGGCCCGCCGCACGGTGCTCGGCGAACAGCGGCGCGGCCAACGGCTGCACCAAGGCGGCGAGGGCGTCGGCGGCACCATTGGCGGCATGCTGCACGACCGAGCGTTGCCGGCCTTTGGCGAAGGTGACCGCCTGGCGAGCCAACGCCATCGACGGCAGGGTCTCGCCAATGGTGTTGAACAGCTTGTAGAGCAGGTTCTCGCCAGGGATGGAGCGGGTGACCAGGCCGGCCTCGCGCATCGCGTGCGAGAAAACCTCGCCGGAGGCGCCGGCCAGCAGCGTGCGGTCGAGGTCGAAGAAGGCGGCGCCCTGTGTCATCGCGCCACTGTACGCCGAGGAGCGCCACGCCAGAACGGGAAAGGCCCCGCTTGGGGGAAGCGGGGCCTCTCAACCTTTGAACCCTGCGGCTTGGGGAAGCCACATTGTTGGGTTCTTGTCGAGCAAATCGTTGGGGGACGATTCGCTGCGATCAACATGTGAAAGTATGCACGTGAACGAGTGATCTTTCAAGCGCATTTCGAAGATACTCGGTATCGTTTTTCGTGATGGATCTGCGCCAGCTCACCTCGTTGGTCGCCATCGCCGATCACGGCACGTTCTCGGCCGCCGCACGGGCCCTCTACACCGTCCAATCCAACGTCAGCGGGCACATCGCGCGCTTGGAGCGCGAGCTGGGCGTGCTGCTCGTCGACCGCCAGCGTGGTGGTCTCACCGACGAAGGCCTGGTAGTGGTCGAACGAGCACGCAGAGTGCTCCACGAGTTGGACGACATCTCGGCCGAGATGGCCAGCCGCGGCGATGAAGTGCGCGGCGACACACGGCTGGGCGTCATCGGCACCACGGCACGATGGTTGCTCCCGCAGATGCTGACCCAGCTCGCCAAGCAGCACCCCGGGGTGCACGTCACCGTGCACGAGGGCAACACCACCAACCTGCTGCCGCGACTGCTCGCGCAGCAGCTCGACGCCACCATCGTGCATCTGCCCGTCGACGATCCGGAGGTGAGCGTCGAGCCGCTCTTCGCGGAGGACCTGGTGCTGCTGGTGCACACCCGCCACCACCTCGCCGGGCACGAGTCCATCGCGCTGGCCGATCTGGCGGGCGAACCACTGATGCTGCCCCCGGTCGGCGCCGCCCTGCGCAGGGCCATCGACCGCGCCGCCGCCAACGTGGGTGTCGAGCTGCTCGCTCAGGTGGAGATCGACGGCGTGCGGCTGCTCACCTCCCTCGCCTTCGAAGGCTTCGGCGCCGCGATCGTGCCCGCCACCGCCGTCCCGCGCTGGCTGAAGGGCGACTTCCGCCGCATCGCAGTGCCCGAACTGCCTCGGCGCGTGGTGGGTTGGGTGCAACGCCGCCGGCCCAGCCCGGGTTCACCCACACGCGCCTTGCAGGCCGTGCTGCGTGACGTGATCGCGACGCAGGGCGCAAAGCAGCCGGGGCTGTACGTGGGCGCAGACGCCTTTCCGCTCGGCCGCTCCGTCTAGTCTCTGCCCGATGTCGTCCGTCGCGCTGCGCAGCAAGGTGCCGGGCTCGGTACGCGTCGACGTGCGCGACTTCCACGGTCGCGCCGTCGTGTGGGCAGAGGTCGACGCCACCGACCGCAAAGGCGCGCTGTCCAGCGAGTCGTCCTCGATGCTCGAGCATGCCGCCCACACGGCCCACGACGCGAAGCTGCCGCTGGTGGGCGTGCTGCGCTCCAGCGGCGCCGACATCGTGGAAGGTTTCAGCGCGCTCCACGGGTGGGGCAAGGCCGCGCGGGCCCTCACCGATTGCTCGGGTGTCGTGCCCACCATCTTGATCGTCGACGGCCCGGCCGTGTCGGGGCCGGCGTTGTTGCTGGGCATCGCCGACCACGTGGTGATGACCGAGGCCGCGTACGCGTTCGTCAGCGGTCCCACGATGGTGGCCGACTTCACCGGCGTGGTCATCGACAACGACGAACTGGGCGGCGCGGCCAGTCACAGTCGCTACAGCGGTGCCGCCACGATGGTGGCCCCCGACCTGGAGCAGGCGATCGAGCTCGCCGCGCAGTTGCTGGCCTACTTCCCACCGCACAACGACGAAGAAGCGCCGCGGTGGCCCACCGACGACGCCATCGATCGCCGCACTCCCGAGGCCGGGGCGCTCATCCCCGCCTCGTCCACCGGCAGCTATGACGTGCGGTCGGTCATCCGAGCGCTCGCCGACGACGGCGACCTGTTGGAGCTGCGGCCGCGGTGGGCGGCAAACGTGGTCACCGCTCTCACCACCATCGGTGGCATGCCCGTGGGCGTGGTGGCCAACCAACCGCTGGCGCTGGCCGGCACGCTCGACATCCCGGCCTCGCAGAAGGCAGCTCGGTTCGTCGCCACCTGCGATGCGTTCAACCTGCCCATCATCACCCTGGTCGACACTCCCGGCTTCTACCCGGGCAAGGACCTCGAGTGGCGAGGCATGATCCGCCACGGCGCGCAACTGGTGTTCGCCTACGGTCGTGCCACTGTGCCGCGCATCTGTGTGATCCTGCGCAAGAGCTACGGCGGGGCGTACATCGTGATGGACTCCAAGGAGATGGGCAACGACCTGTGCCTTGCCTGGCCCTGGGCCGAGCTGGCGGTGATGGGCGCCGGCCAGGCGGCAGCCATCTTGCAGCGCCGCGCCACCCCCGACGAGCGAGCCGCCTTCGAAGCCGACTACTCGCAACGCCTGCTCAACCCCTACATCGCAGCCGAGCGGGGCTACGTCGACGCCGTGATCGACCCGGCCGAGACACGGCAGATCATCGGCGAGGCGCTGCTGATGCTGATCGACAAGCGCGAGCGCCTGCAGCCCCGCACGCACGACAACACACCGCTCTAGTCCGTGCACGTGCCCCGACCCGTGCGCCGCGGGCTTTCGCCGGCCGCTTCCCGGCCGGGTGGACCTTGGCCGACAGTGCACCGCTAGTCTCATCGGCCGAGGGACAAAAGCCCTCGGTCTCGACATCGTGTCATCGAAGGGAACAACATGCCCGACACCATCACCATCACCGACGATCGCACCGGGAAGACGATCACCGTGCCCATCCAAGGCGGTGTCTTCCCCGCTGCCGCGGTGCGCGAGCTGGATCCGGGGTTGTTCATCTACGACCCGGCCTACATGCAGACCGCCGCCTGCAAGAGCGCGATCACGTACCTCGATGGTGATGCGGGCATCCTGCGCTATCGCGGGTACCCGATCGAGCAGCTGGCGGAGAAGAGCACATACCTGGAAGTGGCCTACCTGCTGCTCAACGGCGAACTGCCCGACACCACACAGCTGGCCAAGTGGAACGACGACGTCATCCATCACACGTTCATCCACGAGAACATGCGCAAGCGGTTCGTCGACGGTTTCCACTACGACGCCCACCCGATGGGCATGTTGGTCAGCGCGATGGGCGCGCTCGGCACGTTCTACAACGATGCCAAGGACATCCACGACAAGGGCAGCCGCGACAAGCAGATCCTGCGCCTCATCGCCAAGATGCCCACGCTGGCGGCCATGTGCTACCGGTTCTCGGTGGGCCTGCCGTTCGTGTACCCCAACAACTCGCTGTCGTTCCCCGGCAACTTCCTCAACATGATGTGGCGCATCGGCGACTACGAGATCGACCCTCGCCTCGAGCGAGCGATGGACGTGCTGTTCATCCTCCACGCAGATCACGAGCAGAACTGCGGCACCACCGCCATGCGCGTCGTCGGCTCCAGCCACGCCGACCCGTACTCCTCCGCCGCGGCCGCCGCATCGGCGCTCTACGGCCCGCTGCACGGCGGCGCCAACGAAGCCGTGGTGCGCATGCTCACCGAGATCGGCAGCATCGAGAACGTGCCGGCCTTCATCGAAGAGGTGAAGAGCGGCAACGGCAGTCGCCTGATGGGCTTCGGCCACCGCGTGTACAAGAACTTCGACCCGCGGGCCACCATCATCAAGAAGGTTGCCTACGACGTCTTCGAGGTCACGGGCAAGAACCCGCTGCTCGACATCGCGCTCAAGCTGGAGGAAACGGCGCTCAGCGACCCGTACTTCATCGAGCGCAAGCTGTACCCCAACGTCGACTTCTACTCGGGCCTCATCTACCAGGCACTGGGCTTCCCCGTCGCCATGTTCACGGTGCTGTTCGCGATTCCGCGCACCGTTGGTTGGCTCGCGCACTGGCAGGAACTTCTGGGCGACAAGGAGCAGAAGATCAGCCGTCCTCGCCAGTGGTACACCGGCGAAGGCACTCGCGACTACGTGCCCATCACCAACCGCTGACCCGCGCGCGCCTCTGCCGCCCGGCACGAAACATCCGAGAAACTCTGCTGCAGGGTCGTTCCCACACGCCTCGAGCGTCCGTATGGTGTGCGCCAGTGACTGCCCCGAAGATCCTCGTCGTCGATGATGAGCCCACCGTCCGCGAGGTCGTCGCTCAGTACCTCACTCGCGATGGCTACCAGGTGCGCGAGCTGGACCGTGGCGATCTCGTCGCTACCGCCGTCGCTCAGTTCCAGCCCGACCTGATCGTGCTCGACATCATGCTGCCCGGTGCCTCTGGGCTCGACTTCCTCCGCTCGTCGGGTGCCGAGCGGGTGCCGGTGATCCTGCTCACCGCTCGCGTGGAGGAGCACGACCGAGTGCTGGGCCTCGAACTGGGCGCCGACGACTACATCTCCAAGCCGTTCTCGCCGAGAGAACTGGTGGCCCGCGTTCGCACCGTGCTGCGCCGGGCGCAGTTCTCTCCCACTGCGCCCGACGCGCTGCACTTCGAAGGGTTGCTCCTCGACCTGCGCGCACGCGAGGTGCTGGTCGACGAGCGACCGGTCGCGCTCACTGCCAAGGAGTTCGACCTGCTCGCGTTCCTGGCGCAAGCACCGCGCCAGGTGTTCTCCCGGGCGCAGCTGCTGCACCACGTGTGGGATTCATCCCCCGACTTCCAGGACCCGGCCACCGTGACGGTGCATGTGCGCCGGCTGCGCAACAAGATCGAGGCCAACCCCGAACACGCGCGCTGGATCACCACGGTGTGGGGTGTGGGCTACAGGTTCGAACCGTGAACTGGCGGCTGGTGCTGTGGCTGGCGGCCCTGGTCGCGGGTGCCGCGGTGCTGGCAGAGCTGCTGTTGTCGCCGGCGACGACCGACGATCGATGGCACCTGCTGGCCATTCTCGCGGCACCGGCGATGGTGACCGCCGCACTGGTGCCGTTGCTGCGCCGTTGGGTGTCCAGCCGCGCCAGCGTCGCCGGCGCTGCCCTCGTGGTCGGGCTCTGCTCACTCGCACTGGGTGCCGTCACCACGTCGGCGGCCTCGAATGCGATGTTCCTCTCCTCACACGACTACCGGCTGTTCCTGGTCGTACTGGTGCTGTCGTGTGGCATCGCACTCGTCGTCGGCTCGCAGCTCACCCGTCCGCTCGCTCGCGACATCGCCCGCCTGGGCGACGTGGCCGAGCAGGTGGCGGCAGGCGACCTGTCCGCGCGAACAGGCATCCAGCGCAAGGACGAGGTGGGCCGTACCGCTGCTGCGGTCGACCACATGGTGCACTCGTTGCAGGCAGCCGCCGACGAGCGCGAACGACTGGCCGCGGCCAGGCAGATGCTGTTCACCAGCATCGGGCACGACCTGCGCACCCCGCTGGCGGCGATGCGGGCAGCCGTAGAGAGCCTGCAGGACGGCATCGCACCCGACCCGAAGCGATACCTCGGGGTGGTCGGCAACGAACTGGACAACGTGGAGGCACTGCTCGATCAGCTCGTCGAGTTCGCCCGCATCGAATCGGGCCAACGCCCGCACGCTCGCGAGACCGTGTCGGTTGCAGAGATCGCTCACGAGGCGATCGAGGCGCTCACACCGGTCGCCGATCGGCGAGGCGTGCACCTCACGTTGCACGCCGTCGGCCCGGGCCACATCACCGCCAACCAGCTCGACATCAGCCGCGCACTGCGCAACCTGGTGGAGAACGCCATTCGGCACTCCCCTGCCAGCGGCACCGTGGCCGTCTCGGTCTGCGAAGGGGGCAGTGCCGACGCCGGCGTCGCAGTCATCGTCGCTGACGAAGGCGAAGGGTTTCCCACCGACTTCCGCCCGCTCGCCTTCGACCCCTTCACACGCGCCGACCCGGCGCGTGCCACCCGCACCGGCCACGCCGGCCTGGGCCTTGCCATCACTCGCGCACTCGTGCAGCAGCACGATGGTCGGGCGTGGTTGGGCGACGGTCCCGGCGGCGATGTGCATCTCTGGTTCCCCTCCAAGGAGCAGTCATGACCCTCCACGTCCCCACGCACTTCGCGGCACTCGCCGGGCTCGTCGCCGGCGCCCTCGCCGTCACCATCGGCATGCTCGTCGCGGCCATCACCGAAGTCGTCTCCCCCATCGATGCCGTCGGCAGCGAGGTGATCGACCGTGTGCCACGCTGGGTGAAGGAGCAGGCCATCGAGTGGTTCGGCACCGACGACAAGCTCGCCCTGCGCGTCGGCATCATCAGCATCCTCACCATCGCTGCCGTCGGGCTCGGCGTCGTTGCCGCTCGGCGTCCATGGGTCGGAGTCGCCGGCATCGGGCTCTTCGGGCTGGTGGGCGCCCTCGCTGCGGCGCATCGCCCCGGCGAGGGGCTGGGCGCGGCAGTGCCCAGCATCATCGGAGCCGCCGTCGGCGCCGCAGTACTGCATCGCATGGTGCGCCCGCGGCCCATCGAGGTTCCCGGCCCATCGCAGGCTCCTCTCGGGTGGGACCGGCGACGGTTCCTCGCCGCCGGCGGGGTCGCCGCAGTCTCCGCCGCCGCCGCCGGGGGTGTTGCACAGGCGCTGGAGAACCGGCGCGTGGACGAGCTTCGAGCAGCAACCCGCGAGCCCCTGCCCGAGCTCGCCGCGAGCGCCGGACCGGACACGAGCACCGCACCGCTCGACCTGCCGCCCGACGCACAGCTGTTCGACGAGACACCGTTCGTGACACCCAACGACGAGTTCTACCGCATCGACACCGCGCTCTCGTTCCCCAACATCAACATCGACAAGTGGAGCTGCGAGATCACGGGCATGGTGGATGTGCCGTTGAAGATCAGCTACGCCGACCTGCTGGCGATGCCGCAGGTCGAGCGAGCGGTCACTCTGTGCTGCGTCTCCAACGAGGTGGGCGGCGAGTACATCGGCAACGCGGTGTGGCGCGGCGTGATGCTGCGCGACCTGCTCGAGACGGCAGGCGTGCAACAAGGTGCCGAGCAGGTCTACAGCACCAGCCTCGACGGCTGGACCTGCGGCTTCCCGGTGGCGGCCGCATTCGACGGGCGCGACGCGATGATCGCCATCGGCATGAACGGCGAAGCGCTGCCACTGGAGCACGGGTACCCCGCACGGCTGGTGGTACCCGGGTTGTACGGCTACGTCAGCGCCACCAAGTGGTTGGCCAGGATCGAGCTCACCACCTGGGACCAAGAGGGCTACTGGGTGCCTCGCGGTTGGTCCGCCGAGGGCCCTGTGAAGACGCAGTCGCGCATCGATGTGCCGCGCACCAAGACCGTGCCCAGCGGCAAGCAGGCCATCGCGGGTGTCGCCTGGGCCCAGTTTCGCGGCATCGCGAAGGTGGAGGTGCAGATCGACGACGGTGAGTGGCAGCAGGCCACGCTGGGCGCCGACGTCAGCGACGACACCTGGCGTCAATGGCTGCTGGAGTGGGCCCCCACGCCCGGGCTCTACCTGCTGAAGGTGCGCGCGACCGACAAGACGGGCGAGACGCAGACCGAACTGCAGACCCCCGTCGCGCCGAACGGAGCCACCGGCTACCACACCATTCGGGTCAAGGTGGAGTAGCGCTGCTGGCGGTCAGATCGTGATCACGATCTTGCCGGCGTTGGCGTTGCTCGCCATCAGCTCGTGTGCGGCGGCGATCTCGTCGAGTGTGAAGCGGCAATCGATCACCGGGCGCAGACGGCCATCGGTGAACAGCGGCAGCATCTCGGCGGCGAAGCGACGGGTCACGGCGACCTTCTCCTCGATCGGCCGTGCTCGCAAGGTGGTGCCCACCCAGTGGGCCCGCTTGGCCATCAACAGCCCGACGTTGACCTGCACGCTGCCGCCGCCCATCAGGCCCACCTGCACGATGCTGCCACGCTGCGCGACAGCCTGCAGGTTGCGATCGATCTCCTCGCCGCCCACCACGTCGAGGATGGTGTCGAAGCCCGCCGGCACCGCTGCTTTCGCGGCTGCCAGCCAATCGCTCGGCGACCGGTCGAACACCACATCCGCGCCGAGCGAGCGACACAGCGCGGCCTTGCCCGGCGAGCACGTGACCGCGATGCGTGCCCCGACTGCCTTCGCGATCTGGATGGAGGCAGTGCCCACCCCCGACGCACCGGCATGCACCAGCGCCCAGCGCCCGCTGGTGAGGCCGCCCTGCAGGACCAGCGCATCCCATGCGGTGAGGAACACCTCCGGGATCGCCGCCGCCTCGGTGAGCGGCATCGTTGCCGGTACCGCCAGCAGCTGCCGCTCGTGCACGGCGATTCGCTCGGCGTAGGCACCGCCGGCCGTGATGCCCATCACCCGGTCACCCACCTGCCACATGGTGACCCGCGAGCCGACGGCGGCAACCGTGCCGGCGAACTCCAACCCGGGAATCTCCGGCTGGGCCTTGCGCGGGTCCGGGTACAGGCCCATGCGCTGCAACAGATCTGCACGATTCAGCGCCGTGGCAGCGACCTGCACCAACACTTCGTCGGGGCCGGGCACGGGGTCGGCGACCTCTTCGATGGAGAGGACCTCCGGGCCGCCATAGGAGTGGAGCACGACTGCACGCATGCCGCAGTCTCACACGCAGCGCTTCACGGGAGCACACTGACCGTGCCGGCAACGGGATCGATGGTCACCGTGGCACCGTCGGGCACCATGACGAGCGCCGCGTGCGCGCCTACTACGGCAGGAATGCCGAGCTCACGGGCCAGCACCGCGGCGTGGCTCATCGGGCCACCGGCGGCGGTGATGATGCCGCCGGCCAGCGACAGCACCAGGTTGTAGGCGGGTGTGGTGCAGGCAACCACCAGCACTTCGCCGGGCTGCAGGCGATCGAGAGCGTCCTCCGGCGATGCCGCCACGCGTGCGACGGCCGTGACCGAGCGGGTGCCGATGCCGACGCCGTGCAGCCCTGACGCCGCGACCTGGCCGTCCATGCCGAGGTGGCGGACCACGGCCTGCACAGCACCGACCATCTGCGACAGTGCATGGGGCAGCACGTCCAACGGTGGGGCGGCTTCGGGCGACCCCAGCACCGCCGGCGCGGCGAGCAGCCGCTGCGCGCCGCGGGCGTCTGCTCTGGCTTGTAGCTCGTTGCCGTCGGGAAGCTCGGCGACACCGGTTGCGGCCAGCTCCGACGGCAGCAGCTCGATCGCCAGTTCGCGACGGTCGCTGCGGCCCGCCGCCACCAATCGCGCGCCCACCTCGAGCAAGGCACGGCGCACCAACCCCGCCGGCCACTCGGCCGTGACCGGGCCGTTGTCGTCGCGCAGGTCCATCGCGTCGCGGGCACTGGCGAGCAGCTGATCGAACTCGGTGTGGTGCTTCGCCGGCACCGCGGCCCGGACCACCTGCGTGCGCGCCTGAACTTGCGCCGTGGTGTCGAGCGCAGCAGACGCCAGAATCGAGGCGAGCACGACATCGGGTCGCTCACCGAGGGTGAGCCCGTCGAAGTCGTAGCGCGAGAAGAGCACCCACTCGCGCTCGCGCAGGTACGCGGTGACGGCAGCATCGATCTCGGTCGAGAGCGAGCGCAGCTCGTCGAGCGTCGCCGGCTCGACACCCGTTGCCCTCACCAGCGCCGCGATGCTGGCGCCCTCTCGAGCGGGACCGCTGGTCGACGGCGAGGCTCCCTCCAGCAAGGACAGCAAGTCGTCTGCGGGGACCCCCCACGACTCGGCCGCGTACAGGAAGCGCCCGAGCGGGCCGAGGTCGTAGCCGTGCAACCAGAAGTGCTGCTCCCAGTTGCGCAGGCAGTTGTGCCAGCACTCGCGCAGATGCACCATCAACTCAGCGTCGTCGAGCTGGGCTATCGGCACGTCTTGGAGGGCCAAGTTGCCGGCGACGATGGCAGCGCGCCCACCGTGGTGCCAGTCGTGGATGACGGCGTTCCACGGCGCAGACGCGAACACGTGAGCAGCAGTTCTCGCCCGTCGGCGCATCTCCGGGTGCACCCGAACGACCAGCTTGAGCACCCACTTCGGCGGCGACTTGGCCGACGGTCTGTCGGGCGCAATGAGCGGGCGCAGGCGGGTGTAGATGTGGCCGTGGACGAATGCGACGGACATCGTCTCCACCGGTGCACCCAGCTCGGCGAAGACCCGGCGCATCGCGGTGGGCTCGGTGGCGCTCATCAGCTCCTGCACCAGCGCCGTGCAGCCGCCGGGCATGTGCGACCGGTCAAGTGCCCATTGGCCCGGGCCAGGAGCTTCGAACACCACGTTCATCGCCACCCCCTCGAGCGCACACAGTACTCACGGCCGATCACCCCACCGCTCAGCTCGGCCCTTGCAGGTGGTACACGAATGCCAGACCCTTGATGCCGTCCCACTCCTCGTCGTGGGCAGGGTCGCGCAAGAAGCCCATCCGCTCGTACAACCGCTGGGCGCCGGGCATCGACTCGAGCGTGTGGATGCGCAGTCGCCGGCGGCCCGTCGAGCGAGCAGCGTCGATGCACCACTGCACCATCGCCTCCCCGATCCCTCTGCCTTGAGCATCGGGATGCACCCCGAAGTAGCGGAAGCCCGCCGCCTCGTCGTCGTCGAACTCCGCGTGCGGGTTGTGTTGATCGGGCACGTAGGTGAGGCAGCCCACCAGCCGATCGCGCTCGATGGCAACGACCACCTGCGCATCGGCGGCGCGCTCGGCGACATCGGCCAGCAGCAGGTCGTACTCCTCGTCGCGGGGGTAGCCGGGCAGCACGAAGTAGGCCGCCTGCACGATGGCGCCGGCAGTCGCTGTGTCGTCGCCCGGCGCCAGCAGGCGGATCTCGAGACTCATGTGCGGTTCGGCCACGCGGCTCGCAGCTTCTCGGCGGAGAACGACAGCGGCTCCGGCAGCGTGCGCGCCTCGGCGATGGCGGTCATGAAGTTGCCGTCGCCGCTCCACCGCGGCACCACGTGCACGTGCAGGTGCTCGCTGATGCTGCCGCCTGCAGCCGTACCCATGTTGATGCCCACGTTGACACCGCCCGGCCGGTAGGCAACCCTGACCGCAGTGACCGCATCGGTGACGGTGGGCCACAGCTCGCCGGCTTCATCGGCCGTCAGCTCGTCGAGGTTCGCCACCTCCCTGTACGGCAGCACCATCAGATGCCCAGAGGTGTATGGGAACGCGTTGAGGATCACGAACGTGTGAGCACCGCGATGCACGATGTGCGTCGCCTCGTCGGGAAGGCCGGAACCGAGCAGCTGTGTGAACACGCTGCCCGCGGCGCCCACCACGCGCGCACCGGCTTCGTTGACGTACTGCGAACGCCAGCCGTTCCAGATGCGATCGAGTTGAGTCACACAGCGAAATTAGCTGGCCGTGCCCGAATCGGCGCAGTAACGTCTCAATTGTTCGTGTCGGCAGCGCCAGTGGCGCGTGAGGGAAGGGGGCAGATGATGAAGACCATCGCCCTTGTGCTCCGCGCCCCTGTTCTCACCTGAGCACCCGGCCGTTCGGCCCGCCCGTTGATGGGCGTTGGGTGCCGGTTCACACACTCACCGACACTTCGAAGGAGCCCCTCCGTGGCTACCCGCTCACGCCGTCGATTCGACGACGACGATTTCACCCCATTCACCCCATTCACGCTTCCCCCATCCGCTCACTCGACGGCCGAGATCACCGACCTCTCCGAGCCCGACGACAGTGTCGACGAGCCGTGCTGGAGCAGCTACCCCGACGCGACGCACGGTCCAGAGCCCACTCCTCCGTGGGTGATCGCCTCTCCCGGCGCGATCGACACCGATCTCGGCGTCGTGAAGACCGGTAAGGAAGCCGACGTCTCCTTGCTACGTCGCCAGTTCGAAGGTCGCAGCACGCTGCTGGCCGTGAAGCAGTACCGCGACGCACAGCACCGCATGTTCCATCGCGACGCCGGCTACCTCGAGGGCCGGCGCGTACGCCGTAGCCGGGAGAACCGGGCGATGGCAACACGGACCAGCTTCGGTCGCGATCTCATCGCCGGCCAGTGGGCGGCGGCCGAGTTCGCGGTGCTCAGCCGGCTGTGGAGAGCGGGAGCGGCCGTGCCCTACCCGGTGCAACTCGACGGCACCGAACTGATGATGGAGTTCATCGGCGACCACGATGACGGCAACGGCGTGGCCGCGCCTCGTCTCGCCGAGCTGCGCACCGACCGCCGCCAGGCCAGTGAGCTCTACGACCAGCTGCGCGAGGCGCTGCTCGCCCTCGCCGAAGCCGGGTACGCCCACGGCGACCTCTCCGCGTACAACGTGCTCGTGCACCGCGAGAGGCTGGTGTTGATCGATCTCCCGCAGGCGATCGATCTGGTCGGCAACCCGCAAGGGTTCGACTACCTGCAACGTGATTGCCGCAACATCTGCAGTTGGTTCACCGCCCGTGGCGTGGCGGCAGACGACGAGGCCCTCGCCGCCGAGCTCTTGCGCACACTGCCGCGAGCCCAGTAGCTCGACGACCGTGCGCTGGGCGCCTCACACGCTGGCGAGCTGGCCGGCGATCTCGGCATGGAGGCGACGCACGAACTCGTCGCGACCGACGCCACGCTCGACATCGCCACCGCGCGGGTTGACACCCAAGGTGGCGCCGGCAACGTCGTCGTCGCCCACCACCAGCACGTACGGCAGCTTCTCCATCTTGGCGGTGCGAATGCGCTTGCCCAGCTGATCGTTGGCATCGACGATGTCGACGCGGAAGCCCTCGGCCTGCAACATCGCGACGACGGCCTCGGCGTACTCCTGGTGAGCAGCGGCTACGGGCAGCACGCGCGCCTGCAGCGGCGCCATCCAGGTGGGAAACGCCCCGGCGTAGTGCTCGACCAGCACACCGAAGAACCGTTCGACGGACCCGAAGAGGGCGCGGTGCAACATGATGGGCCGGTGGCGGGCACTGTCGGCTCCCACGAACTCGAGCTCGAAGCGTTCGGGAAGGTTGAAGTCGTACTGGATCGTGCTGAGCTGCCAGGTGCGGCCGATGGCGTCCTTCACGTCGATGTCGATCTTCGGGCCGTAGAAGGCTGCATCGCCTTCCTTGATCTTGTACGCCAAGCCGTAGTTCTCCAGAGCAGCGCGCAGCGCGTCGGTGGCGGCATCCCAGGCGTCGTCGTCGCCGGCGTACTTGTTGGGGTCCTTGGTGCTCAGGTTGGCGGTGAACTCGGTGAAACCGAACGCCTTCAGCACGCTGATGACGAAATCGAGCAACGACTTGATCTCGCCTGCTGCTTGTTCGGGCGTGCAGAAGATGTGGCTGTCGTCCTGGGTGAAGCCCCGGATGCGCATGAGGCCGTGGAGGACGCCGGAGCGCTCGTAGCGGTAGACGGTGCCCAGCTCGAAGAGGCGCAGGGGCAGCTCCCGGTAGCTGCGCTGGCTGCTGCGGAAGATCAGCATGTGGAACGGGCAGTTCATGGGCTTCGGGTAGTACGAGCCGTTCTCCAGCTCCATGGGCGGGTACATGGCGTCGGCGAACCAGTCGAGGTGGCCGCTGGTCTCCCACAGCGTGGAGCGGGCGATGTTGGGCGAGTAGACGAACTCGTAGCCGCCGTGCTGGTGGCGGTCGCGGCTGTAGTCCTCCATCAGCTTGCGGACCAGCGCGCCCTTCGGGTGCCAGACGGCCAGGCCGCCCCCGAGCTCGTCGGGGAACGACAGCAGGTCCATCTCCGCGGCCAGCTTGCGGTGGTCCCGGGCCTTGGCCTGCTCGAGGCGCTCCAGGTGATCGGCCAGCGCCTGCTTGGACTCCCAGGCCGTGCCGTAGATGCGCTGGAGCATCGGGTTGCGCTCGTCACCCCGCCAGTAGGCGCCGGCGACCCGCGTCAGCTTGAAGTGGCCCAGCCGGCCGGTGTCGGGGACGTGGGGCCCGCGGCAGAGGTCGATGAAGTCGGGCGGGTTCTCATAGGTGCGCACCAGCCCACCGGGCGTGGCCGACATCGGGTCGTCGGCCGTGCCCTCGATGATCTCCAGCTTGAAGGGGTGGGCCGCGAAGAGCTCCTTGGCGTCGGCGTCGGGGATCTCGTCCCGGAGGAAGGGCTGCTTCTCCTTGATGATCTCCCGCATGCGGGCGTCGATGCGCTCGAGGTCCTCGGGGGTGAACGTGGCCCCGTCAGCCAGCTGGAAGTCGTAGTAGAAGCCGTCCTCGATCGGCGGGCCGATGCCGAAGGTGGCCCCCTCGAACAGATCGAGCACGGCCTGGGCCAGCACGTGGGCGGTGGAGTGGCGGATGACGTAGCGGCCCTGGTCGGTCGAGTCGGTGACGATGGCCACCGTGTCCCCGTCGGCCAACGGGGTGGCCAGGTCCCGCTCCTCACCGTTGACCTCGGCCACGACCGCGGCCTTGGCCAGGCCCCGGCCGATGGCGGCGGCGAGGTCCCCCGCGGTGGCGTCGTCGTCGAGGGAACGCGAGGAGCTGGCCGGGAGCGTGTTGTCGTTAGGCATGCGGTTGCCGCTGTGCCATCCCGGCCTCGTCGGGCTAGACCTCTTACTAGACCTCGGCCACGACCGCGTGCCCGTTGGCCTGGGGACCGTCGGC
>JACDJA010001492.1_pt1 | contig 19369 bp, 22 predicted proteins | sample 7449241 | NCBI WGS metagenome assembly JACDJA01 (sample SAMN14253289, study PRJNA609438) | sludge metagenome | isolation source: initial anaerobic sludge | collected 2018-12-20 | reverse complement strand
TTTTTTGTTGCATAGTTCGATGCGGAGATTGATTCTAGCACAGATTGGATACCATCTATCCTATCTCTTAGGGCAGAGATTTCATCTGCTTGATTGGTACTTTTGACTGTTATGCTTTGTAGCTCTTGTTTTGTTTGAAGTAGTGTTGATTCTGTTTTAGTTAAACCATATGGTTGAGGATTGTTTACATCCCCTGCTCCAAAAGCCGAAGGCTCTGAAGCAAAAGAATTTAAAAAAATTAGAGCAACAAGAGCAGTAATTTTATCTATTTTCATAAAATTATGGTAATAGTTTAAAATCTACTCTACGGTTTTTAGCCCAGCACTCTTTTGTTTTTTCTGTACAAACAGGGTTGTTTTCGCCATAGCTTACCATAGTGATGCTATTATCAGCAACACCCTCTGCTACTAGAGCTTTTTTAACACTATCAGCTCTTTTTAGACCAAGAGCCATATTGTACTCATCACTACCCCACTCATCGCAGTTTCCTTCAAGTTTTACACCTAAATTTGCTGCTTCTGATTTGATAACATTTGCGTTAGCTGGAACTTTACTAGCGTTAGCTGCATTGATATTGAATTTATCAAAATCAAAATTGATAGTTTGAAGTTGTCCCTCAAGTCTTGCAATCTTGGCACTTATAGACTCACCTTGACTAACACTCTCACCACCACTTGATGGAACACTGCTTGGAGCGATAACCGCTTGAGATGCATCAGCACCATCATCAACTTTTGGATCTTTATCACTACAACCACTAAAAAGCAAAGCTGCCGCAAAAACACTTGATACTAAAACATTTTTCATAACATCATACCTCTGTATAATAAAATTTCGAAATTGTAACAAACAATAGCTAAAAAATCACTAAAAGATTTCTTAAACTATCACCAATCTAAAGATTGTATCTTACCGCCTACCAGCGGGAATAAAAAAGTCTTATTTTGGTTAATCCTAACAACGCCGATTGAGCTTTGTGACTCGTAGTTTTTTATAAAGATTATAGCATCGCCATCTTTTGAAAACTTTGGAAACTCATTTACTCCAACCGCGGTAAGCCTTCTTACCATATCTGTTTTTGTGGATATTAGGTGCAAATTGAAAGTATTTGCACCAAAAAGATCTGAAGTCTCTCTTGATTTATAAACTATGTAGTTGCCATGAGCTGAACAAGCGGAGTTGTTTTTACCATAAAAAACCACCTGATCTACTGCATTGTTTTGCATATTTAGTGTAAAAATATTTGGATTTCCAAGTCTATCTGAAACAAAAGCGATCTTACCATTATCCATAAACTGCCCATTAACATCAATACCACCGTAGTTTGTTAGCTGTCTTTGGTTTTTGTTTCTAACATTGTACAAATATATATCTGGCTGCCCTTTTGGAGCCATTGATAGAAGTAGTTGTGATCCATCATCACTAACATCAGAACATATCATCATACCATCGCTAGATTTTATTACACTGATTTTTCCTGTTTTTGCATCGAGATACTTTAGTGTTGGAACTCTAGTATCTAGCGATGTGTAGTAAATGCCACTCTGTTCTTTGTTTGACCATTTAGGAAATGTGTTAAACCCGCCACTTACAATAGTGTGCTGATATGACAATGTGTAATCCGAAACTACAAGTTCGGATTTGTGAGCTGATGTTACCTTTGTAAATACAACTTTTTTCTTTATCCACTCAATTGGGTCTTCGCCCATAAAACTATTTATATCATAAGCGATACTATGGGCCGCAAAAGGGTAGATTTTTTGGTTAGCAAATGTATATGTTTTAGAAAAAACAGTTGTATCTTTTGATATAAGCTTAGCCTCAACTCCTAAACTTGAGTTTGGACCTCTAAAGAGTCTATATCTCAACACATAAGCCATTTTAATGTTTGAGAGATCAACCCTAGGTTGCTCAAAACCAACTTGTTTGTAGTTCTTTTCTACATTAAAAATAGATAGCACATTTAAATCTGCTAACATCATTTTGTAAAATCTAGTTACAAAAGCATCATCAAATTCACTTGGTGATGATTCAACTGCAATAGATGGCAATGTATCTGCTCTTTTGATAACATCAATAGTTGCATCACTTGAAAAAAGAAGTGAAAGTGCAAAAATAACAGATAATAATATCTTCAATTAGTATCCTCCGAAATTAAGTTTATATAGTGTGTTTGAGTTTTTCCATCTGGATTTAGTGGAAAAACCATATTTTTTATCCTAGATGCTACTCTATCAACCTCTTGATTCAAACCCTCATGTTTTGAATATGAAACAACCCTAAAACTCATCACTTTACCTAAGGAGTTTATCTCAATAGCAATCTTTACTACCATACCTTCTGTAGCGGCTGGTGGGTAAAAGTTTTCATATATAATGGCTTGAATTTTAGCCAAATATTCATTTACCTCATTACCTCCTGAGGTTTTTTGAGTCTGCTCACTTTTTTTATCACTCAAAGTGCTATCTAATGTTTTTGATAGAGATTTTTTACTATCATTTGACTCTTTAGATTTTTTAGCTGAGTTTTCCACAACCCTTTTATCGACTGGTTTTTCTTGTGGTTTTGTATCTTTTTTAATATCTTTTGTAACAACAGTGCTAAATAGCGAGTCGATATTTACCTCTTTTGGTTTTGGCTTACTCACTTCAACTTTTTGAGGCTCAGGAGGCACAATGGGTGTTGGCTCCTCTATAATCTCTGGTTGTTTTTGTAGTTTTTTAGAAGCTGTTGTTGGAACTTCAATGCTCTGAAGCGAAATGGAGACAAAGTTCTCTTTTTTTAGTGCATAGTTTTTTATCTCATCGGCATTAAAAAGAGCGAACACAAATAGTGAACATATAAGAGAGAAAAATGTAAGCGATATAGCACCGCTTGTGTAAAAATAGAAGTTATCTCTATCCATTTGTAGCTAAAGAAACCTCAGTAAACCCAGCATTTTTAACGGCTCCTAGCACGAGCATAACATAACCATAATCCAAACTCTTATCGGCACTTATCAAAACAGTAGCTTTGATGTCTAACTTATTTAGTGCATAGAGCTTAAAATTTTCGCTAAAACTTCCTAAATTATCAACTACAAAGTTCTCTTTATTTACCCTAACATTTTTTGAGCTATCTATTGTAATATGCACAGGCGGGATCTTAGAGAGCTGCTTGGATTTTGAGCTTTGAGGTAGGTTTATGCTCTCCTCATAAACAATCGTTGGGGCGATAACCATCATAATGGCTAATAGTACCAACATAACATCCACTAGTGGAGTTATGTTTAACTCTGGTTTTTCATCAAAATTGTAGGCCATATTAAACTTTTCTAGCTAAAAGAGCATCTCGCTGCATCTCTATATAGTTTATAACCTCAAATGATTTACGCTTTAGTAACTGATGGTAAGTATATGCAAATATAGCTACAAATATACCAGCCGAAGTTGCAATAAGAGCATCTGAAACACCAACTGCAATACTACTCATACTACTTCCACTTTGACCTATATGGGTAAATGTATCTAAGATGGATACAACCGTACCAAATAGCCCAATAAAAGGGGTAGTTGAAGCGAAGATAGAGAGCAGAGTTAAGCCTTTTGTAGCATCTTTTGTTGCCGCTAGTATGGCTAGGTCTAAAACCTCTTTTGTGATTTTTGTATTGCTTTTGAAAAAATTATTTAAAAAAGATCTATTATCTAGTGAAGCTTGTCCCATAAGAAGTGACTCTAGAGCTCTAATCTCACTGCCAAGCCAATTGTTTAGCGAAAAGAGTCTATAGAAAAAAGACCAGTTTAAGATAATGAAATATATTGATAGAATAACAAGTACACCCAGTGTAACTGGATGACTTTTTTGATAAAAATCTAAAATCTGATTTATCATGGTTGGTATTTTATAGCAGGTTTTGAGCAGCTGATTCTAGTTTAGACATAACCGAAGCAATTGCAGGATTAGAATCTTTAATAGACTCTAGTAGCTCTTTAGCAGCATTAAGCGATTTAGATATTTCTCCCTCACTTTTGCCTCTAATAGCAACGGCACCCTCTACCAAAACAACTACTTTTGTTTCATCTACTTCAACCAAACCCCAATCAATAAGCACTGATTCAATAGATTTATCCTCTTTTACAACATCCACAATCCCAGCATTTAGAAGTGTCGTCAAAGATGAGTGTTTAGGCAAAACCCCAAATTCACCCTCTTTACCAGGTAGAGTTACACTCTGAGCATTGCCATTATAGATAAGCCCATTTGGTGTAATAATCTCTAGTTTTAGCATGTCCATATTATTGCCTTATATTTTATTTAGACTTATTGGCTTTTTGAATAGCTTCGTCTATTCCACCTACCATATAAAATGAACCCTCAGGCATATGGTCACACTCACCACTTAGGATCATTTTAAATCCTTTTATAGTATCTGCTAGTGAAACATATTTACCTGGTGAACCTGTAAAAACCTCTGCAACGAAGAATGGTTGAGATAGAAACTTCTCGATTTTTCTAGCTCTCTCAACAGTGTTTTTATCATCTTCACTAAGCTCATCCATACCCAAAATAGCGATAATATCCTGAAGATCTTTATATTTTTGTAGAGTTTGTTGCACACCTCTAGCTACGCTATAGTGCTCCTCTCCAATGATTTGTGGATCTAGTAATCTTGAAGTTGAATCAAGTGGATCAACCGCAGGATAGATACCTTTTTCGGCAATTTTTCTATTTAAAACAGTAGTTGCATCTAGGTGAGCAAAAACTGAAGCTGGAGCTGGGTCTGTTAAGTCATCCGCTGGAACATATACAGCTTGAACAGATGTAATTGAACCATTTTTTGTAGATGTAATACGATCTTGAAGTGCACCCATCTCACGAGCAAGTGTTGGCTGGTAACCAACAGCTGATGGAATACGACCAAGAAGAGCTGACATCTCTGAACCAGATTGTGCAAAACGGAAAATATTATCGATAAACATAAGAACATCAAGCCCTTTTTCATCTCTAAAGTACTCAGCCATTGTAAGCCCTGTTAGAGCAATACGGTTTCTTGCTCCTGGTGGTTCACTCATTTGCCCATAGCACAGTGCAACTTTGTCCAAAACATTAGACTCTTTCATCTCATGATAGAGGTCATTTCCCTCACGAGTTCTCTCACCAACACCAGCAAAAACAGATAATCCATCATGTCCCATAGCAACATTGTGTATAAGCTCCATAATAATAACTGTTTTACCAACACCAGCACCACCAAATAGTCCAACTTTACCACCTTTTGCATATGGTGCTAAAAGATCAACTACTTTAATACCAGTTTCAAACATCTCAGTTGTAGTTGCTTGATCTACTAGTTTTGGAGGCTCTCTGTGGATTGACCAAGTTGGAGCATCACTTATTTGCTCACCCTCATCAATAGTCTCACCAATAACATTAAATATACGCCCTAGAACTTTTTCACCAACAGGAACTTTGATTGGAGCACCAGTAGCACTAGCATCCATACCACGAACTAGCCCCTCACTCATATCCATAGCAATAGTTCTAACTCTACCATCACCAAGGTGTGCGGCAACTTCTAAAACTAGACGGTTTATATTTCCCTCTAGGTTTACTTTAACCTCAATTGCTTCATTGATTACTGGAAGATACCCATCAAAATCAACATCAACAACTGGACCCATAACTTGACTTATTTTTCCGATCATATTTTTCTCCATTATTTCATAGACTCCACACCACTGATAATCTCTATAAGCTCAGTAGTAATAGCAGCTTGTCTTGCTTTGTTATAACTAACATTTAAGGTTTTAACCATCTCTTTAGCATTGTTTGTAGCTGAATCCATTGCTTGCATTCTAGCACTATGCTCAGCAGCGGCTGAATCGATGAGTGAGTAGTACAAAGAATACTCGGCATATCTAGCTACTAGATCATTTAACATCTTCTCTTCATCTTGAGCTTCAATCTCAATAACAGACTGTTTTGCTTCACTACAATCAATAACATTTAAATCAGCTGGTAAAATCTTAAGAGTATGTAACTCTTGAGTTATCATGTTTTTATAGCCATTGTAAACTAAATGTATAGCATCAACTTTACCATCTTGAAAATCTTGCAAAGATGTTGCTATAAAAGCATCTGATCTTGCTTTATCCGGTCTTGAGCTAAGATCTGTTACTTCATCATTTAACTCAACTTCGTTAAATTTAAAATACTCAACACCCTTTTTACCGATCCCACGCAAACGAACTTTTACATTTTTAGATTTATAATCAGCCACTAAAGCTTTGATCGCTTTAATTGTCTGGATGTTAAATCCCCCACATAAACCTTTATCAGCTGTAACAAAAATAATATCAGCAGTTTTTGGCTCATCAACCTCTAAAAAGCATCTATTGTTTATGCCACCAACTTTATTGCATTGGATTCGTTTAGTGATTTCGGCAATGACTTGATTTAACTTCTGTGCATAAAGACGAGACTTTTTAGCTAACTCCTCTGCTTTTCTTAATTTAGCAGTAGAGACTAGCTTCATAGCTCTTGTTGTTTTTTGAGTGTTATTTACACTCTTTATCTTTCTTTGGATGTCTTTCAAGCTTGCCATTTTAATGTTCCTATGCTACAACAAATGAAGATTTAAACTCTTCAAGTGCTTTTTTCATAGTTGCTTTGGTATCATCATCAATTTTTGAAGTAGTTCTAATGCTTTCAAAAATTTGTGGATAGTTTGCCTCTATAAACGGATACAACTCAGCCTCAAAACGAACAACATTTGATGGAGCCATATCATCAAAATAACCATCATTACCTGCCATAATGATTAAAACTTGTTTCTCAGCAGATAGCGGTGTAAATGGTGGTTGTTTTAGAACCTCTACCATTCTTTGTCCACGCTCTAACTGTTTTCTTGAAGTTTCATCAAGATCAGATGCAAATTGAGCAAATGCTTGAAGCTCACGATACTGAGCAAGATCAAGTCTTAGTGTACCTGCTACTTGTTTTGTAGCTTTAATTTGTGCAGCACCACCAACTCTAGAAACAGATAGACCAACATTGATAGCTGGGCGAATACCTGAGTTAAATAGTTCAGTTTCCAAAAATATCTGACCATCAGTGATAGAAATAACATTTGTTGGAATATAAGCAGCAACGTCTCCCGCCTGAGTCTCAATAATAGGTAGAGCTGTAAGTGAACCAGCACCTCTCTCATCTGAGAGTTTAGCCGCACGTTCTAGCAGTCTTGAGTGTAGGTAAAACACATCCCCAGGGTAAGCTTCACGGCCTGGAGGACGACGAAGGATTAACGACATTTCACGGTAAGCAACTGCATGTTTTGATAGATCATCATAAACAATTAGACCATGTCTAGCATTGTCTCTAAAGTACTCACCCATAGTAACACCTGCATATGGTGCTAAAAATTGTAGTGCAGCCGATTGAGCACCTGTAGCTGAAACAACTATAGTGTACTCCATTGCACCATGTTCCTCTAAACGACGAACGATTTGTGCCACAGTTGATTCTTTTTGACCAACTGCAACATAGATACATACAACACCATTGCCTTTTTGATTAATGATAGTATCTAATGCAACTGTTGTTTTACCAGTTTGTCTATCGCCGATGATTAGCTCTCTTTGTCCACGACCGATTGGAACTAGAGCATCAATAGCTTTAATTCCTGTTGCCATTGGCTCATGAACTGATTTTCTAGCCATAATCCCTGGAGCTTTCTCTTCAACAAATCTACTCTCTGTTGTCTCAATTGGACCTTTTCCATCGATTGGCTCTCCAAGTGCATTTACAACTCTACCTAAAAGTGCATCACCAACAGGAACCCTAAGAAGTTTGCCAAGTCTTTTAACAGACATTCCTTCTTTAAGATTAGCACCACCACCCAAGATAACAACACCAACGCTGCTCTCTTCAAGGTTCATGGCTAGTCCTTGAGTGCCCTCTTCAAACTCTACCATCTCACCAGCCATAACATTACTTAGACCATAAACTTGAGCAACACCGTCTGCATAAGAGACAATCTTGCCCGTCTCATTAACATCAACATTTATCTCAAAATTGTTGATACGCTCTTTTATTATCGAGCTTATTTCATCAGCTTGAATTTTAGCTACCACTTATCATTCTCCTCTATAAATTTAAATTGCTTTTAAAACATGCTCAATTAATTGTGCATCTATTCTTGTTTTAGAAAAATTAATCTCTACACCTAAATCATCAACACCAACTTTAATGCCATCAAAACCATTTTTAACTAGCTTCAACTCGATCTTAGAGTCAAACTTTTTACTAAGCCCAGCAGCTAGTGAACTTAGCACTCCTTGTGAGATGTCGCTATCGCTATATACATAACCATTATACTCTTTTAGAGAAGATACCATCTCTTTTCTTAAAACTTCAGCAATGCTTGGTATGACCATAACTCTACCATTTTGAATGAGAAGTTTTATGAAGCTCTCTATTGCACTACCTTTTTGAAGTTTTAGTGGCTCTAGTAAAAGTGACTCTATATCATTTTTTGAAACATCAGGATTTTTAACAATATTTAAAAAATCCCTACTATCAAACTGTGATGCTAGTAGTTTAAAAATATCTAGTATGTTTAGTAATGACTCTTTATCTACTGTAGATCTTAGAGCTTTTACATATCTTTTAGCTATTAACTCTTGCATATTAAGCCACCTTCTTTAGTAAGATATTTGCCATACTCTCTCTATCAAAGTCACTATTTGCACCAGCTAATGCCTCTTGAAGTGTCTCATCAACAATAGATCTAACCATCTTTCTCTGCTCAAATTCCATTAGAGCAACTTGTTGCTTTGAGATAGATTCTATCTCATTTTCACCTTGAGCTAAGATGTTATCACTTATGATTTTATTCTCTTTTTTAGAACTCTCAAGAAGCTCTTGTGTAAATTTTTGTGCATTTGCGATTTTTAGCTCAGCTGCTTTTTTAGCCTCAACGCTATCTTTTAATCTATCTTGAACTTTTTTCATCTCATCAGCTATAGCCTTAGATCTTGATGCAAAAAAGCCTTTTATAGGATCAGCTACTAAGTACCAAATCACTCCAGCAAATATTAAAAAGTTTACTGTTCTTTGAACTATATCAGTAGAACCCTCACCATTAGATGCTAGTGCATATGTTCCTGCCATTAAAAATAGTAGTAATAGTCTCATTTTTTACCCCTACGCCTTACTTAACTTTACTTTAATAGCTTCTTTAAAAAGAGGAACTTGTGATTTTAGATCACCACTTAACTGCTCTTTTGTTTGTAGAAGAAGTTTTTCAAACTCCTCATATTGAGTAGCTAGTTCGCTCTTTTTGGTATCTATTTTTGTTTGAGTTAAAGCTTTAGCCTCTGCTATTACTTTATCTCTAAGTGCAACGGCTTCTAGTTTTGCACTATCTACCATAGCTTTTGCTTTAGCTTCAAGCTCCTTTATCTCATCATCGCTTGAGCCAACTTGTTCCATATCCCTTTTTATGTCCCCATCTCTTTTATCTATGTAAGAGAGAAGCGGATTGTAAAGCCAACTATTTAATATAGCTATGAGTGAGAGAAACACTACAAGTGTTGCAAGTAGCAACATTGGATTTATATCTAACATAGCACCTCCTAAAATTGTGTGATTATACAGTTTAAAAATTGAAATATTGGTTAAATCATAACGATTTACTTATATTATTATTAACTGTGTGAATTATTGAAATAATCTAAAAATTTCTCCAATTCACTATGATCACTAAACTCCACCGATAGAGCATTGGTGCTACTTCTTACCCTAAAACCACATTTTTGTAATCTAGCTATAGCCTCTTTAAAGTCTATATTTACTCTATCTTTTTTTCGCTCAAATGGTGTTATGGCACTAGAATTTTTAAAGTTTTTTATGTTTTTTTCAACATCTCTAACGCTTAGTTTTTGCCCAACTATGGTATCTACCATAAGCTGTTGCTCTTGCTCATCAAGCCCAACTAATACCTTTGCATGTCCTGTTGTTATCTTTTTTTCAATAATGGCTTTTTGCGTTTTAGCTGAGAGTTGAAGTAGTCTTAGAGTATTTGTAATGTGAGTTCTACTTTTGTGAATCTTCTCTGCTAATTCATCTTGAGTAAGTGAGTGAAGCTTTATAAGCTCAGCATAAGAGTGTGCTAACTCTATGGAGTTTAGATCTTCTCTTTGAATGTTCTCTATTAAAGCAAACTCTCGCATTTTATGCTCATCAGCACTCAAAACTACAGCTTTTATGCTCTTTAGTTTTGCTAATTTACTAGCTCTTAATCTTCTCTCTCCAGCGATTAGTACATAGCCATCAATATCTTGAGTGACTACTATTGGTTGGATTAGTCCACTACTTTTTATGGACTCACTAAGTTCATAAAGAGCATCTTCATCAAAATATTTTCGTGGTTGATATGGGTTTGTTCTTATATCTTTTATATTTAACTCAACTATACTATCTTTTGAGGCTAGTTCATTCTCGTAAGCTTCGCCAATCTCGCCTAAGAGGGCATCTAACCCTCTACCTAGTTTTTGTGTTTTCATATGTTACTCATCGCCAAAGCTAGGTTTTGGTATGACTCTGAACCACTCGATTTTACATCATAAAGTATCACTGGTTTACCAAAAGATGGTGACTCAGCTAACTTAACATTCCTAGGAACAACTATGATTTCGCCATTACTATCTTTAAAAAGCTTACTCTCAAAATGTTGTTTTAGATCTGCTAAAACCTGCTTTGAGAGGTTGTTTTGTATGCTAAACATAGTTGGCAAAAACCCTTTTATGCTTAGTTTTGGGTTGATTGATTTTCTAACTAATTTTATCGTATTTAAAAGTTGTGCTAAACCCTCAAGAGCAAAAAACTCACACTGAATGGGGATGATAACAGAGTTTGAAGCCGATAGAGCATTTATGGTCATAGGTCCTAGTGCTGGTGGAGAGTCTATGATGATATAGTCATAATCTTTTAACACATTTGCTATGGCTTTTTTCAAAACAAGCTCTCTACCTTGTGTGTTTGAAGCATCATAATACTCTTTTTCAATACCGACTAAACCTATATTTGATGGAGCTAGATGAAGCGTTGGAAGCTCTGTTTTTAAGATAATCTCTTTTAGCTTTTTTGTGCCAATTAGAACATGATAGATGTTAAACTCATAATCATTTCTATGAAAACCAAGTGAAGTTGTAGCATTTGCTTGAGGATCTGAGTCAATAAGTAGCACTTTTTTTTCTGCAACCGCCAAAGATGCTGCTAAATTAACAGCTGTGGTAGTTTTGCCCACTCCACCCTTTTGATTTGCAATTACTATTACTTCACTCATCTTAAACTATATATCCTCTCGCCATTTATAACAATAGAACCATCTTCATCTAAAAAAGCATTTTCTAAAGATAACTTTAAACTCTCATAATGTGTAAAAAAGTTTTGATTTTTATAAAATTCTAGCCTATATTTACTAAAAACTTTCTTCCATGAACTATAGTTTTTTATATTTTCAAAATAGTTACTAAGTAGTGTTTGCCTATCTATTTTTATATCTAACACACCAAATTCATCTACACTATGGGCTAAATTTATACCAACACCACACACCAAAGCATCGCCAATTAGGCTAGTTATCATACCACCTAGCTTTTTATTTTCTATATAAAAGTCATTTGGCCACTTAAGCCACACATTAGAGCCGCAAGATGCTAGTGTATCTTTTAGTATATATGCAAAATATATAGAGGCTGATTCAAGCTTCAAATCTTGTGGCAACTCATCTAAGTTTATGGCAAAAGATAAAAAAAGATTCCCTTTTTTACCTATCCAGCTATTATTTCTACTTCCAACTCCAGCACTTTGCACATCCGCCACAACTGCTAATGGCAACTTAATTTTTTTTGATGTAACCAACTCTTTTAGATAAAGCTGAGTTGAGCCTATCTCATCAAGATAGAGTATCTGCAACTCTCAATCTTTTACCATTAATGTATGAGATTATATCCATCTCTTTTTTTGACTCTGGTTGTACACTAAATATTTTTAGGCTACCTTTTTTGCACCCAATCAGTACATAATCTTTTTCTATTTTTAAGATCTCACCACTAACATTAGTAGATGTTTGCTCTTGGAGTGCACACTTTTTTATCTTAAGTGCTGAGACTAAGTAGATCCCTGGCCATGGGGTAAAAGCTCTATATTTGTTATAAATCTCATTAGCATCTAAAAACTCTATAAGTCCATCTTGCTTTGTTATTTTTTTACAATAAGTTGCCGCTTGGTTATCTTGTGGTTTTGGTGTGATTTTTTTAAAATCTCTCAAAGTTTTTAGTGTAAGCTTTGCCGCTTCATCACTAAGCTGTGCAAATAGCTCCTCTTGCATAGCATTTGGGTCTATATCTACTTTTGCTATCTCTAAAATATCGCCCGTATCTAGTGTTTCATCCATAAGCATTGAGGTTATGCCTGTTTGTTTATCGCCATTTAAAAGTGCTGCTTGTATGGGTGAAGCCCCGCGGTAAAGTGGCAAGATAGATGCGTGAAGATTTATGCAAGGTCTATAATCTATGATCTCTTTTGGGACTATTTGCCCATAGGCCGCAACAACAATATAGTCGCACTCAGTGGCTAAAACATCGCTAATAGCATCTCTTAGCTTAAGTGGTTGATACACTTTTATATTATGCTCTTGTGCTAAAACTTTAACAATAGGCGGGGTTAGCACCTGCTTTCTACCAACTGCTTTATCGGCTTGAGTAAAAACCGCTACCACCTCAATATCTTCTTGATCTAGGAGTTTTTTTAAGATAACCTCGGCATAACTAGGCGTCCCCATAAAAATAACTCTCAAGCATCTCTCCTTGAAAATATTGTTCCACCGCTATGTTTTGAGTCAAGCATATAAGATTTTGCATCACTTAGATCAAACCCGCTAGTTAGTAGCATATCTATGTTATGTTCTAGCAAATAAGCAGCAGCTTTTAGTTTCGTAACAATCCCACCTGTTGCAAAATTATGGTTTGGAGTTGCCTCCATCTCTAAATCTTTGTTACTAATTTTATCAACCACTTTTAAAGCTTTAGCATCGCTATGTTTTCTGGGATCTTTATCATAATAGGCATCTATATCTGAGAGTATTATAAGAAGCGATGAGTTGCTAAAGTGAGCAACAAAAGCTGAGAGCTGATCATTATCGCCAACTACTAGCTCTTTTATGGCGGTTGCATCGTTTTCATTTACAATAGGAAGCACACCATTGCTAAGCAGAGTATCAAAAGTGTCTTTAACTCTTTGAGTCTGTTCTTCATCGCAAAAATTAGCAGCTGTTACTAAAACTTGCGCGGTTAAAATATCATAAGATGCGAACTTTTTTGAGTAGGTGTTCATAAGTATTGGTTGCCCTATGGAGGCTAATGCTTGTTTGTTTTTTACTATGGATTTATCTAGTTTTAGTGCTGTATATCCAGCTGCAACTGCACCAGAAGATACTAATATCACCTCATACTTTTGCCTAATCTCCACTATAAACCTTACAAGCTCCAACATCCTAGTAGTTGCTATTGACTCATTTTGAGTTAGTATGGAACTACCTACTTTTAGAACTACTCTTTGTCTCATCTACTCTCTCTGCTATCTTTTACTAAATCAAACAGTGAGTTTTTTAACTCATTTATATTTAGGTGAGTTGCTGATGATATTGGCAAAACAAAATATGGCTTATCTAGCTCATAACCTAACTCTAAAGATGGACTTTTTTGTATAAAGTGCACTGATGCGATCTCTAGTTTTGAGTTTCTTGTTGGCTCTAAATTAAGAGCACTTAAAAACTCACCAACCCTACCACTAAGCTCATCTTCGCTTAAAACATCGCATCTAGTTAGTGCAATGGCAAACCTCTGCTCATAAAGTTTTTGACTAAAGTTTTTAACCTCAGCTCTTAGAGTTTGTATCTGCTCTTGCATAGCTCTGTATGAGTCTATATCTATCATAAAAAGTAAAATTTTTGTTCGCTCAATATGTCTTAAAAACTCAAGTCCAAGCCCTCGTCCCTCACTAGCTCCACCAATGATACCTGGTATATCAGCCATCACGAACGACTCAAACTCACCAACTCTAACCTCTCCTAACTTTGGAGTTAGAGTTGTAAATTCATAGTTTGCTATCTCTGGTTTTGCATTTGAGAGAGTCGAAATGAGAGTTGATTTACCAACATTTGGAAAACCAACAAGCCCAACATCAGCGATGAGCCTAAGCTCCAATCTTACCTCTTTGGTTTCACCTTTTAACCCAGGTTGAGCATAGGTTGGTCTTTGGTTAGTTGAGGATTTAAAGTGAGTATTCCCAAGTCCGCCTTTTCCGCCACTTAAAAAAAGAACCTCCTGCTCATCTTTTAGCATATCAAAAAGTATCTCACCACTTTGCTTGTCAATAACCTGCGTACCAGGTGGAACTATAACAACTTTTTTAGCACCAGATTTTCCACTCATATTTGAGCCTTCTCCAGCTTTGCCATTGTCAGCTTTTATGTGCATCTTTTGTTGAAAGTGTGAAAGTGTGTGGGTATTGTTTGAGCATTTTATGTAAATATCTCCACCTTTGCCACCATCACCGCCGTTTGGCCCACCATTGACAACAAATTTTTCACGGCGAAAAGCAACGCATCCTGCTCCACCATTACCTGAGCTAAGAGTTATCTCTACACTATCTATAAACATATATTTTCCTCAAAAAAAGAGTACAAACACCTAAAGAGTTCTTCAAGTGAGCAAATCATTAAATATTTAAAAAGAAGGATCTATCTAGGCGATGCCTAAATAGTTTTATTATGCAGCGGGGATAATTGAAACTTGTTGGCGTTTTTTATCTTTTCTATGAAAAGTTACAACACCATCAACTAAAGCATAAATAGTATGATCTTTACCCATACCAACATTTTGCCCTGGATGAACTTTTGTCCCTCTTTGGCGAATAATGATATTTCCAGCTACAACAGCCTCGCCACCAAATTTTTTAACGCCTAGCCTTCTACCAGCTGAATCGCGGTTATTTTGTGTACTACCCTGACCTTTTTTATGTGCCATCTTTTATCTCCTTAAATTATTATGCAGCAATTTTTGTTATGCGAACACGAGTGAAATCTCTTCTAAAACCTCTTTTTGTTTTAGAGTCTTTTCTACGACGCTTTTTGAAAGTGATAACTTTTCTATCACGCCCCTCATTTATAACCTCAGCAGTTACAACAGCACCACTAACAAATGGAGCACCAACTTTTAACTCACCAGCAGCATTGAGTGCTAGTACCTCTTTGATCTCGATAGTAGCTTTTGGCTCAAGTGACATATTGTCAAATAATACAATATCGCCCTCGCTTACTTTATACTGCTTACCACCATTTTTAATAATTGCATACATTCTTGTAGTTCCTTAAAATCTTGTAGCTTTTATAAGCCACTTAAAAAGTTCGCAATTGTAGCAAAAGTTCTTTTAAGTTTTGTTTAACACATAAAACTTTTTAAGCCATAAATCTAGCGGTGAGATTATCTTATATAATACTGGAACAACAAAAAGTGTAAGCACCATAGAGCTTAAGAGTCCACCAATAACAGATATAGCCATAGGAGCCTTTGTCTCGCTACCTAAGCCACCACCAAAAGCGAGTGGAGCCATAGCAAATATCATAGCAATTGTAGTCATAAGTATGGGTCTTAGTCTTTTCTCACCCGCTTCTATAAGTGCTGCATCTATGCTTTTCCCATCATCTACCGCTTGATTTGCAAAGTCAACTAAAAGCACCGCATTTTTCCCAACCATTCCCATAAGCAACATAAAACCTATCATAACAAATAGGCTAAATTGCATACCGCTAATATATAGTGAGAGCATAACTCCGATGATACTAAGCGGAAGTGTTATCATAATTATGAGTGGTTGTACTAATGATTCATATAAAACTGCAAGTATAATAAACATAAGCACAACGCTAAGCCCTATAGCAAAACCAAAAGCACTGGCAGTTTTTAGCATCTCCTCAGCAAATCCCGTAAATCTATAACTAACTCCATCTGGGAGTATTTTAGCGAGTGCATCTTGAGTATATTTTACAGCATCACCTAAGGGTAGATCAAAAAGATCAGCAAAAACAGTAACCTCTCTTTGTCTATCAAACCTATTTATAGTAGCTAGTGCATATGAGTTTTCAAACTCAATTAACCCATCTAAAAACACCAATTCACCATTTGCTGCTCTAATTTGAAGTCTTTTAATATCATCTATACTAAGTCTATTTTTATCATCAACTCTTAGAGTGATGTTATACTGTTTTGCACCATCTTCAAAGTAGCTAATCTCCGCATCGCTAGAGAATGCAACATATATAGCTTGTGCAATAGCAGCTGCACTAACACCTAGTTTTGAAGCATTTTGTCTAAGGATTTTTATATTTACCTGAGGTTTATTATCATCGAGATCTGTATCAATATCGACAATTCCTTTTTTCTTACTTAGATGCTCAACTAGGGCATTTTTAGCATCTGAGAGCTTCTCTAACGACTGCGATTTTAAGACTATTTGGTATGGAACATTAACTCCAGCACCTTTTATATTTGGTATTGCCGAAGCGGTGACTAGTGTGCCATCTTTGTTAAAATCTTTTAATTTTAGCCTTAAATCTTGGACGATTTTTTCTTGGTTTACATCTCTATGTTTTTTATCGACTAACTTTACATAAATGGAGGCTTTATGCTTCTCTCTTGTTTGAGTGTAGGCAACATTCAGGGTTATGTAGTCTATAAAAGGTGAGTTTTTTACAACATCTTCTATCTTTTTTGAGAACTCTATCATATGTTCAAGCGAAACTCCAGCGGTCGTTTTTATCTTTACTTCAAACTCCCCTTTATCCTCTTTTGGCATAAAATCAAGCCCAATTTGTGGAAAAAGTTTTAGTGAAAAAACCAAAGTCGCAATGGCTATTAAAAAAACTACAAACTTAAACCTAAGTGAAAGTGCCACAAGTTTTACATAAAATCTATCAAGAGCTACAAAGAAAAATTCGCTTACATCATAAAACCAGCTTTTAGAAGCACTCAAAACTCTAGCACTAACACTTGGTATGAAGCTTAAAACTATTGTATAAGAGATGATAATAGCAAAGCCAACGGTCATAGCAAAGCTCTCAAAAAACTTACCGACAATCCCACTCATAAAACTAACAGGTATAAAAACAGCCAAAAGCATAGCCGAAATTGCTAAAACACTAAAGGCTATCTCTTTAGCTCCCTCTATGGAGGCAGTTGCTCTATCCATTCCATTTTCTATCTTTTTATAGATATTTTCTATAACAACAATAGCATCATCTATTATGATCCCGATGGCTAAAGTTAAACCAATGAGTGTCATTTTATTTAGGTTATAACCCATATAGCTCATCAAAGCAAAAGTTCCAAGAATGGAAGCTGGTATGGTTAGAGCTGAGACTATGGTTATAGTGAGGTTTCGTAAAAACACAAATACTATGATGGAAGCTAATAGTGCCCCATAAACAAGGTCAAATTCAACATCTTTTAGTGATTTTAATATAAATTCTGAGGTATCATTTAAAACCTTAACACCAAACCTATCTCCAGCCAAGAGCTCGATTTGTGGAAGAGTCTTTTTAACATCGGCGATTATATTTAGTGGATTTGTACCTGAGATCTTTTGAACCTCTAACATAACGCCCTCAACTCCATTATAAGATGAGTAGCTAGAGGCATCTTCTAAACTATCTTCAACTCTAGCTAGATCACCTAGAGATATATTATCTTTTATCTTGATATTTTTTAGCTCATCAATATTTAGTGCATCAGCTTGGGTTTTTAGTATAAACTCATTTGTCGATGTGATTAATTTACCACCACCTATTTTGATATTTTGTTCACTAATGGCACTATTTAGCTCAAGTATAGTTATACCATAGCGGTTTAGCTGCTCAAGATCTGGGAAGATTTTTATCTCTCTATCCCTATAGCCTATAATATTTATAGCACCTACATTTCGTATCTTTTGTAAAAGTGGTTTTACCTGCTCATCGGCAAATAACATAAGGTTTTGCACACTATCATTTTTAGCACTTAAAAAGACTCCAACGATGGGAGCTGCACCAATATCTAGCTTGTTTATAAGTGGAGTTCTAGCCTCGCTTGGGAGCCTAAGAGCTAAAACTTTATCTCTTACATCGTTTGCCGCTTCATCTATGTTTCTCTCAAGCAAAAACTTAATAGTAACCATACTAACACCATCAGCACTGTTTGAAATGATGGTGTCAATTCCCTCTATCTGAGAAACTGCTTCTTCTATCTTATCTGTCACTTCAGACTCAATAGTTGTTGGCTCAGCTCCTGGGTAGGCTGTTTTTACACTCACTATGGGAAAATCAACATTTGGAAAAAGATCTGCTGGCATAGAACGAAAAGCTAAAAAACCAAAAATAGCCATCGTTAATATATACATAAGCGTAGCGATCGGGCGGTTTATGGCTAATCTATACAACTACTCAACCTCAATGTAGCCATCGCCAAAGTAGCCAACTAGCACATCTTTAGCATAAGCTTCTGCTTTTAGTTTTCTGTTTTGAATGTTTGCTGATGGGTAGATTTTAACTATCTTAGCACTAAGCTCATCACCCCCAATTTTGTAGCTAAAAACTTGACCAACTTTTACTTTATCAAAATATTTTTGATCAAACTCTAAGATGAGTTTTCTATCGTGTCTACTTTGGATCTTTAGTTGATTTTTTTGGGTTGAAGCAGCAACAACATCTCCAACTTCAACATTTTTCTCAAATATAACACCATCAAAAGGTGCTACTACCTTGCTTTTAGATAACAAAACTTCTTTGTAGGTTACATTTGCCTTTGCTTGTTCTAGTGTTGTTTTTGCTCGTTTGTAAGCCAACTCAAAGCTATCAAACTTAGACTCATCTATGACATCTTTAACACTTTTATATCGCTCATAATCCCTTGTGGCATACTCATAAGCAATCTTTGCACTCTCATACTCAGCTTTTGTAACATTAAGCGAAGCGACTAGATCTTCATCTGCTAGTTTTGCTAAAATATCATTTTTTTTAACCTCACTAGCAACATCAACTAAAACAGTGCTAACAACACCACTAGCATCAAAAGCAAGGGATGCACTTTTTGCGGCCTCTACACTAAAACTAGCATAGATTTTATCGGCACCACTTAACAAAAATGGCAAAAAAAGTATAAACAAAAATCTAATCACTCAAAAACTCCTCAAGGTTTTTACCACAATAATAATAATATGATGCATAAGCCACTTCAAGGTCATTTAAAGCCCTCTCATATGCTGCATCTGCTTTAGTTTTACTCTTTAGTGC
>JACDJA010001486.1_pt1 | contig 19396 bp, 13 predicted proteins | sample 7449241 | NCBI WGS metagenome assembly JACDJA01 (sample SAMN14253289, study PRJNA609438) | sludge metagenome | isolation source: initial anaerobic sludge | collected 2018-12-20 | reverse complement strand
CTGGTCATATGACTCCGATGTCAGAGTCTTGATTTCTTTGGTTGCTGTGTCATATGAATATATCTTCCAGTCAGCGTTTTGATCATCAGGCAGGATTCTTCCTGCAAAGAGCAGCACATTGTCCTTGAGGTAAGGGAATTCAGCTTCCCCAGGGAAGGGTATCTTGCTTGACACGTTTCCCTGAAAGAGTTCATAGATTGCAGGCGGATAGTTTTTGGTTCTTGTTCCCTTTTCCTTGTACAGACAAGCGAAGACTTCTTTTCCGTTCGAGGCGCCCGAAATCCTCGACGAAAGGAAATCATTATCGGACGATAGCAGCCAAGTGATGGCTTCCACGTTCTCAGGAAGTACGAGATCTCTCGACTCTTCTTTCTTTGTGGTTTCAGGTTCTTCCTCTGTCGGAGTGAGTAGGTCCTTTCTTGCAATTGTAGTTAAGAACAAGATCCTGTTTTCTGTCTGTTCACGAATATCTTCGTTAATGGTGGGTCTGACATAGAACTCCCCTTCATTATCCTGGATCAGGACTCCCTGTACTGCAACGAAGCTTCCATCGCCAAGAGCAGATATGTCTATGCCGGCATAGTCATAGAACTTCACTCTCATTCCAGAAGATACGCTGTCGAAATCACGGTCTGACGGTCCAGTCAACCAGAATCCCCTGGTGATTGTTTCATTGTCGTAGGCGCTTATCTTCCCGAAAATCATCACCAACGAACCTTCGAGATTTCTAAGCTGGCTCTTTGCAGAATCTGTAAATATGATCGCAGGATCCGGCAATGTCTCTCCTTTTCTGATTATCTCAATATCATCAGGAGAGGCCGGTCTTATGACAAGGCTGTTTACATCTGTTGTATAGCCGACCGTGGTGAGTGTTCCCTTTACTCGTACAAGATCACCTTTTTCTACGAGCAACTCCTTAAAACCTTGAGCATAGATTAGAATTCCTGCGCTCTTGTCTGTTAGGGCGAAGTAGTTCGCCGAGTCGTGCCAGAGGCCTGAACTAACCATTGCTATCCCTTCAACCTCAACGATGTTGTCTAGAAACAAGTACCTACCTTCGGATCTCTGTCGAATATCATTGATAGTAACGGTTATCGGGTCTGCGCTTTCGGCAATAGCTTCTTTTTCCACTTGCCTTTCTTGAGGAGATAATAATGTGAAGATGTCGTAGCTCCCTGCACCATCAGGTCTGTTCAATCCCGAAAAATACAGTATCTGTCCATCGGTCCACAGACTTCTTTCGTCGAGAAATGTATTCATTTGCTCTCCGGGGTGCTCGATACTCCTGGTGTAAGGGTCCCAGCGATAAACATCATATCCTCCGATTGAGTCATCTCTTGCCGAATCAAACCATATAGAACCATCAGGAGCAAGGAATACCGACCATTCATCGCCGCCGGTGTTAAGAAAGCTGAGATTCTCTGGCGATGACCATTTCCCGTCGATTGATTCAGATCTCCAAATATCTCTTCCTCCGATAGGCTCCTTTCCGTTGAAGGTGCCTCCCGACGTGAAATATGCGATAGTCTCGTCTGAGTTCACCCAGATATCCCACTCTTTTACACCCGTGCTGAGTTCAGCAATTAGAGTTCCTTCTTCCCAGCCACCCTTCTCTTCATCGAATACCGATCTGTAGAAATCATAGTCAGTATCGGCCGAGTATCTACCAAAATACATAACCAACACTCCGTCATTTTCAATAACACAGGGATTGATCTCGTACTCCGATGTATTTATATCGCCCGGAAGCCACTGTGGTTCAGCCCATTCTCCGTTTTCAAGCGTTGTGTAGTAGATATCGTAGTTTGTCCCGGCGAAGTAAAGAATGTCGTCGTGAAGCCACGGCATCCTCTCTATTCCACTCGAGCAAAATGGCAACATCTGCACTTCTATCTGACCAAAAGTCATGATGCTCATGAGTGCGATTGCCAAAACGAGCAATGTTCGTTTACCTTTCAAAGTTTTCACCACCTTTAGTCGTCTTTCATAATGGGGAGCTGCTAATGATTAACTTGAATAGGTTCATGTGTTCTTCCACTTTCATATGCTGCTAGAGCAACTCTTAGAGCTTCAAGTCCATCTTCTCCTGAGGTCAAAGGCTCTCTTTTCTCGACTACAGAATCAACGAATTCCTTAACCAGCGCTTTGTCGAAACTGTCTCCGAAATTCTCCCAGAAGACTCCTCTATTGTTTGAGAAGACTCTCAGCTTCGCATCAAAGGCGCTTATCTTGAGCGAACCGTTTGTACCGACAAGATTGAGAGTGACATCTCCCCAGTAAGGATAGGCTTCAGGTCTTGACCAGCTGCAGTCGAGACTCATGAAGGAATCGTTAGAAAGACCTAGCAGGAGGAGGCCACAGTCTTCAACTGGGATGTCGTAAATGAGTCTGCCGTATTCGGCCGATACCTCGACGATCTCAACATCTAGTAGCCAGCGGATAATATCCACAACGTGAACGGTATGATCCATAACCGCCCCTCCGCCGGAAAGCTTCTCATCTACGAACCATCCTCCGGGCATTCTTCCATGATTTGTAGCCGAGACCGAGAGGATTCTGCCGAGTCTGCCGGTTTCGATTTCCTTCTTTGCCTGCTGAATCGATGGAGCGTATCTTACGGGAAAGGCCATCTGAAAGACAACGTTGTTTTCTCTCGCCGTCTGCAGCATCGATCGTGCATCTTCTTCAGTTGTAGCAATTGGTTTTTCACACAGAACGTGTTTGCCGTTGTTCATGGCAAGCTCCGCATATTGCTTATGGAATGAGTTTTCGGAAGTAACTACGACCCCATCGGAGTTTTCAATTAGCTTCAGAGGATCGTCAAAGCGTTCTATGCCCAAGAGATTCGAGGTCTTTGCGCTTCTAGAAGAATCGTGATCAAATACACCCGTAATGCTTGTTTCTGAGAGAGACTGAATCTGCCTTATATAGCTGTATCCGTGCGTGTGGGCTATTCCAAGAACTCCAATCCTGAACACCTACACCACCTCCAGGAGCTTCACAGGTCTCCCGCTTTCTGCAGATCGGTTGGCGGCCAGCGAGATCTTCAACGCCTCAATAGCTTCAATACCATCCACGGGAACCTTTCTTTCTTCTCTGACCGCTTCTATGAACTTCTGTATGTGTAATCCATAAGGATCATTGGCTGTGGGGGTGCTCTTTGAGAAAGACGGGAGATCCTTAGACACAGTCTGCACCCTAATAGTGAAATCCTCATCGCTGTCGTAGGTTATCATTCCATCTCTACCCACGAATTCGAAAGAAGTTGTGAACTTCGAAGGAGCGTTTTCCGGCTCGGCCCAGCTTCCCTCGACATGAGCCAGCGAACCGTTTGTGAATTTGACGACGGCTATGGCATGGTCTCTGTTTCTGCCTGGATGAGAAGGAGTGTTTTTCACGCTTCTTGCTGTTATGGACTCTACTTCTCCCAGGACCGTTCTCAAAAAGTCGAAGTCGTGAATGGAAAGATCAAGAAGAACTCCGCCGCTTCTAGCGAGTTCATCGAACCAATTGTTCCAGCCGTGCTTTGGAAAGACACCACCGCGATACATCCTTGCCATGACCACCGTGCCTATAGCTCCGTCTTCCATAAGGCTCTTTGCCCTAGAGTAAGAGTCAAAGAATCTCACTACATGATTCACACCCAGCAGAACGCCGTTTTGCTTGCAAACCTCAACCATTTCTAAAGCGTCTTTGAGAGTACGGGCTATTGGTTTTTCGCAGAGGACATGCTTCCTGTTTCTTGCCGCTTCCACCACAAGATCCCTGTGTGTATCCGTAGGTGTACAGATACTGACTACTTCTATTTCGTCATCGGTGAGTATCTCCTCTACAGTGGATGCTTTTGAAGAGGTGAGTCTTGCGCATTCCAGAGTCTGTTCCCTTGAGAGACTCGCTACTGCTTTCACATTGACGTCTTGCAAGCTGCTGTACGCAATGGAATGAACCTTTCCCATCATTCCACAACCGATAATTCCAACGTTTGTCATACAAGTTCCTCCCGAAATACTCTATATTTTCAAGTTAATCGTCTCGATATCGAGAAAATCACTTTCCTTCAGATCGAGTTCCTGGATGACTCTTTTCAGATAGCCCCTCTTGGAAACCTGCTCAGGTATGTGGGAATCTGTTCCGTAGGAGAAAGCAACTCCGGATCGTTTCATAATATCCAGAACTTCTAATCGCGGCGTTTTTGATGGCTCATGTATTTCGAGTGCAATATCGTTTGCCTCGAGATCCTTTGCCAATCGCGAGTACCAGTCAGACGTGAAGTACTTGTGAATGATCTGCCGCTCAATCTCCCTCTTCTTGTCGAATCCCGGATCGTGATCAAGAAGAGGTAGAAGCGGGAGATAGCCCTCGACGTGCCCAAGAATCTGAAAGCCTCCTCTTCGTGCATTTTCGGCAATGATACCTTTGTAAGCTTGCCAGTAATCTTCACTGTTTGTTCCCTCTAGCGGAACTCTGTGAAGACTCGCAATGATGTACTCTATTTCGCCCATCATAAAAGGGAGTAGTATGCCGCTCTTCCCGAGCCCGGTTTCCACACCGAGATGAGCGGAGATGCCGAGCCTCCTGGCGCTTTCTTTGAATGCTCCGAAGGCCTCAAGATAGTCTTTTGTGAATTCTATGCTGGATGGATGGTTTAACTCAAAGTGATCAGTCACGCCACATACACTTACATTGCCTTCCAAAGCTTCAAGAAGCCGAGAAAAAGTCATCTCTCCGTCTGAATAGCTTGTGTGCAGATGATAATCAAGTTTTGTCAGATTCAATTTTCAAACCTCATTTCTTCAGTGAAATTCCATCGAAATCGACAGATGATTTTATGTTAAGTAAATCGAGAGTTGTTGGCGTAATGTCGACTAGAGTACCTCTCTCTACGCAGTTCTTTGTCTTGTGAATATCTCTAAACATGAACACGGAGGGCTCCTCGTGGAAAGTTCCGTGATATCCGAAAAAAGACCCGGGCCTTCTCGACTTCAATGAGTTTGAATATCCTCTTTTCAAACAGAAGGCGACGTCAGCATACTCGGGGTTGTGCAACTTCTTCATTTCTTCTTTTGTATAGATTCTATCTGTTACGCTGATTTTCCTCAGAGCATCCACGAGCAGAGCTGTCCTATTCATTGCTTTTTCCGTCAGAGTGTAGATGTTTACGGTTGGGTATTTGAGCATAAGAATGTCAGTCTCTTTAGAAACCCTCTTTCCTTCCTTACCAAGTTCGGCTTCGAGACCGATCCTGGCAATAACTTCACCTAGATCAAGATCCGTAGGATTTTCGGCCAATGACATGGAGTGATCGGAACTAATGACTATAACGAATTCTCCAAATGTCTCTTCAAGAAAGTCGGCTAAAAGCTTCAACTCGCCATCTATCTCTTCCAATTCTCTTATCGTCTTGTGGTGAAGAGGTCCGTATCTATGCCCCGCACTATCCAGAGACTGATAGAGGCAGAAGATAGCGTCATACTTCTTTTCTTTACTCTCCTTTGTTAGCGCCTTCCGTATTGCATTGCTTCTGTTTCCGTCAACCTGGACATGCTTCACTCCCTTTCTTCCCTGAAGCATGAAATGCTGTATCGAGAGGATGGTGTAGTTGTTTTCGTATAAACAGTCGGTTATTGGCGCTCTTTTGAGATCTCTGAGTTTACCCTCCACTCTCATCTCTTCTCTGTTCAGGATAGTGTTGGAGTATATGCCGTGTTTTTCGGGATACACACCCGTCAATATGGTGCTCATCATGGGTGTGGTAAGTGTAGGAAAACACGATCTCATATTCCTCACCACGGAACCAGTCTTGGCAACACTATCCAGGAAAGGAGTCCTGGCCTTCTTCAACACCTCCGGACCAAGCGAATCGATAGTAACGAAGAGGAGAGGGATATTCTTCATTTCAGGACCAGCCTCGAAACGACGGGCAGATGATCCGAAGCGTATGAAGCTACAGTGAATGCATCGACGATCTCGAAATAGTGATTCACGAAGATATAATCAATCTGCCGGCCCGGTCTATCTGCCGGTATCGTATGAAGACTCTTGTCAAGCGCATGATTCACCGAATTGAAGTGGTCGAAAAACTCGGGGACACCGTACTGCAGATCATACCACTCGGCGTTGAGATCGCCGGCAATAATCGCCGGAATCTCTTCGTGCTCAAGATACACCTCGAGAATCTTTCTGAGTTCCGTCTGGATTTCCAAGATCCCGCCGAGACCGAGATGCGTGCCCATCACCAGGACTTCCCGGCCCTCGATCTCTGTGACGATTGCGGAACAACCTCTATCCACGGCAAGCATCCATTCTGGTCTCGGGAGCACAAAACCAAATTCGGCCGTTATCGGGAATTTACTGAGAACAGCGTTGCCGTAGTTGCTCCTGCCCTCCGCCAGACTGAAGAAGTAGCTCATGTTGAGTTCCTTGGCAATAATCTCTGCCTGTCTCAGTCCTGCGCTCCTCGGATTTTCCTGATCGACTTCATTGAGAATAAGAATATCTGGATCTACTTCCCTTATGGTCTCGACAACTCTGGAAAAATCCAGGACACCGTCTATTCCCATTCCGTGCCTTATGTTGTAGGTCATGACAGTCAGAGATGTTCCCATCAGAGTCCCTCCAAGGAATATTGAAAACAAAAAGCAAAAAACTATTCTGCGCATATAATCACATCCAATAGTCCGCAGATCTTTCGAGGAATCTCCTTCAAATGGTAAAATCCCGTGAAGACATGCGATCCTTTGCCGTAGGCAATTATAGGCACATAGGCAGCAGTGTGGTCGTTACTCGACCAGCTCAAGGAAAAGTCACCATCGGGTTTGCCATAAGGCACCGCGACTCCTCCGGTCTCGTGGTCTGAAAGCACGATCAATAGATCGCTTTCCAAAGAGAGCTGTGAAAGCAAATAAGAGAGTACGTCCCTGAAGGCAGCCAGTTCGGCCAGCACGGCCTCTGAATCGTTGACATGAGAAGCATCGTCAATTCTGCCGGCCTCAATGACGAGTAGCTTGTTTCTCTCTTCCTGCATGAATACAGCTAAAGCCCTTTCGACCATTTCCAAGAGAGTGGGCTCACCGGGAATCAATTCATTCTCAAAGCTTTTGTCTCCCATGGTTACAAGGGCAACGGTTCCCTTCAACATTTCGGAATCCGGAGATCCAATCTCCTCGAAATTCAGTCCAAGAACCCTGTAGCCGCTGTCTATGAGTTCGTGTATTCTGCTTCTTGGCGTCGGTTTCTGGGTAAAGGGATTGATTCCCAGCTCTTCAAGACCACCGGCAAAGAACAAATCGAGGGAACTTTCCATTAGAAAGTCTGTAATTACATCCGTTTCCTTCCTTTGCTCATGAGCGTAAAGGGCTGCCGGAGTGGCGTCGTAGTAACGTGTGTTTGTAACCAGGCCGAGCCACCAACCCTTGTCTTTCAGGATATCCGCCAGCGTCTTCACTTCTTCTCCTAATGCATTCATGCCAAGATACCCCGTCAGTGTCTTCACACCGGAAAAAAACGCGGTTGCGGCGGCAGCCGAGTCGGTTACAAGATTATCTAGAGCCTCATTTCTGCCGATACTGACTACGGGATTGTGGCTTCCCATGACTTCTCCAGTTACCAGTTCCGATATGTATAGATGGTTAAAACCCATCCCGTCACAAATCAGGATGACGATATTCTCAGGTCTACTGCTTTCCAGCGAGAGAAAAACAGAAGAAAAGAATACTAAAAGCATAAAGAGAGTCGAGAGCTTTTTCATATTACCACCCCTTACTAGCCCTTCAAACCAGTCATCGTAATACCCTCGATGAATTGCTTCTGCAATATGAGATACAACACCACTATCGGTATAACGGCCATTGCGGCGGCCGTGATCTGAAGGTGCATCAAATCCCCGTAACGCTGGGTGAAATACTGTACTCCGAGTTGAACAGTCCTGTGTTCATCGTTGTTAACAACCAGAAGAGGCCACAGGAAAGCGTTCCAGGTCGCCATAAAAGAGAAGATCGCCAGCGCAGACAGTGGTGCTCTTATGTTTGGAATCACGATGATTCTAAAGATCTGAAACTCGGAGCATCCGTCTATCCTGGCCGCATCTATCAAGTCGTCGGGAATAGTGACAATGAATTGCCTCATGAGAAATACGCCGAAGATGCTTACTGAACCAGTTATAATCAGAGCCAAGTAGGTGTCTACGAGCCCCAGATTGTAGATCATGATATACAGCGGGATTATGGTAACAGGAAAAGGAATCATCATCGCGCCGAGCAGAGTCTTGAAAATCGAGTTTCTTCCTCTGAACCTGTATTTTGCAAAGGCAAAGCCGGCGAGGCTGGATGTGAGCAATGTGAGAGTGACCGCAACGGTAGTTATTAGAATGCTGTTCAAGTAATACCTCAAGAAAGGAACGGAACTGAATACTTCGGCGTAATTCTTTAGGGTGAATCTGTCAGGCAGGAACTTAGGGGGGAATCTCATAAGCTCACTTTGATCTTTGAATGTAGACAAGATCATCCATACAAAGGGCATAATCATTATTATTGAAAATGCTATCAAGAGAGTATATGAAATAGAATATACAATTATGTTGCTCTTCCTCTTCGATCTCAAGGTCACTCCTCCTTGAAAATCTTTGTGACCCTCATCTGAACAAGAGTAATCACCAGTATTATTGCAAACAGAACGATTGACATTGAACTAGCATAGCCCATCTGCAGCTTATTGAATCCCGTCTGCCAGATGTAGAAGACAGCCGTTTTCGTATCTGCATTTCCTCCCGTCATCATGTATATCTCCGTGAAAACCTGAATCGCGCCGATCGTCGAAGTTATGAACACAAAAACAAGAGAGGGCTTCATGAGCGGGATTATGATGTTCTTGACCTTCTGCCAACGCGTTGCTCCGTCGATATCCGAGGCTTCCAGAATGATACTAGGTATGTTGTTCAGCCCGGCCAGGAAGATTATTATGCTGTATCCAACGGACCTCCAGACTGAAACGAGTACAACTGACCAGATGGCTATTTCGGGATTGCCCAGCCAGTTTATCGGCTCCGCCCCGAAGAGTCCTATGAGATAATTCGCTACTCCGTAATACGGATGATATATCCATGTCCAGATAACGCTTATCGCAACAACCGATGTCACGGCCGGAAGAAAGTATATCACTCTGAATACGCTCTTGAACTTCGGGATAGAGTATATGAGGAGAGCAAAGAAAAAGGAAATTACGATTTTCACGGGTATAACGCCAAGAGCATACTTAAAGCTTATCCAGAGCGATCTCAGAAAATACTCGTCTGTAAAGGCCTTCCTGAAGTTCGCAAGCCCCACGAATGGTTTGTTCGGCACGAGGATATTCCACTTGTGAAACGAGATAAAGAAAGCGAACATTGCCGGGAAGAAAGTAAGAAAGCAGACTCCAAACAGGGACGGCAGAATGAAGAGATACGGAGCCCTCTTCTTATCCGGAATCAGTCTTACGACGGCAACGAGAACCACAACGCTGCCGATCAAAGAGATCCACCATCCGTAACCGGCAATGCCCAGGAAATCGAGGAAGAACTTTGATCTTAGAACCTCCTGCCATTCAGTTCTCATGAAGATGATCGTGATGTTCAGCACCAGCAAAGAGACAGCTGTTCCAAGAAGAAATGAGATCTTCCCTATCGCAAGGAACAGTGCAAAAAGGCAGACCAGGACAATATAGACGGGCAGGAGGTTAAACGCACCCCAAAAAGAGAAGTCAGCAACCCTATACACAACTTCTCCCGATGCGTAGGGCAGGAAGAAAGAGAGAATTATTAGTAACAACCCTGCAGCTATTAAAATTCTACTCAGTGAATTATCTGATAGCTCTACCATTGAAAGACCTCCGAATCAGGCTTGCCGCTAGACCCCGGTTTAGGATCAGAATATTCCAAAGGTCTCTTCGAGATACTGGTTGATTTCGTTTATCGCCTTCTTGAGCGCTTCCTCAGGATCGGCCCCTTTGTTGATTATGCTGTTGTACGCCGTTTCCCTAAGAAGAGCCGCCGGATTTCCCCAACCGGCAGAGAACGTTGGCACAGCATAATTCAGTGAATCCAGAATCGGGCTCAACAAAGGATCATCTGCAAACTCGGGATCACTGATCACGCTATAATAAGAAGGGAGTTCTCCTGTATCTTTGAACCACAGTTTCTGGGCTTCGGGCGAGCTTATAAAAGCAAGCCACTTCGAAGCGATCTCCGGAGTTCTGCAATCGCTCATGAGAACAAGAGCCCAGCTTGTCAAAACCGAGCTTCTGCTTCCTGTCTCGGGGTGCGCCGGAGGGAGTGCGGTTCTGAATTCGAGATCGGGATGCCCGCCGACCTGGAAAGAACCGACCATTGCTCCATGTCCGAACACCATAGCTTCTTTTATCTGTCTGAATCCCGTCCACCTCGAACCAAATTCCGGTACATATACTTCATGTTTCAGCACTGCATCAGTCAAGAATTTCAGGCCTTCAAGCTGAGCATCTTCGTATGCGACTTTCTTTTCTTCATCGCTTGCCCAGAATGTTGCGCCTGCCTGCCTCATGAAACTCTCAATAACCGGTTCGTAGCCTTCAATTCCCAGCCCTGACTGAACCATCTTGTTTCCTTCCCAAATCGTCAGCTGTTTTGCGTACTCAAGGAGTTCGGTCCAGTTTTGAGGAGGGCTATACGGGTCAAGACCCGCCTGTTCGAAGAGATATGGATTGTAGAAGAGAACAATTGTCTGAACATCTGTCGGAAAGCCGTACAGCTGACCGTCGATAATCAGCTTGTCAATGGCCGCTTCTATGCACTTCTCTCTCATCTCTTCCGCCGTGGCGACACTTGCATTTATTGGTTGAATCAATCCATAACCGAAGAACTCCTCCATCGCCGTGGCGGGAATCTGTGCGACATCTGGCCCACTTCCCGCTGCCAGAGCAGCAAGTAGCTTAGTCTTATACTCTGAATATGGTATTGTCTGAACCTTGATTTCTACATCGGGGTTTTCCTTCATGAACTCTGAAGCCATTTCCATGATAATCATCGCTCTGCTCGGTGAATGGTGCATCCAGTGGACGATAGTTGTTTTTGCCATTGCAGAAGTAATCAAGAGCAACGAAGCAACAAAAAGTATCATAACTCTCTTTCTCATAAAACGCACCTCCTAAAAGACTCCCAGTATTCTCCCTACTGAAACAGCGAGGGGTGTTCTCAAAAGCTTCTGTTCTGTAACCTTAAGAATCATCATTTCGAGCTCGGTGTGGCCCAGCGACATATCGAACACTTTCTTTCTAAGATAATCAACCGCTTTGTCGGAGAAGAAAGGATTGCGGCTGTTGAGCACTATCGTTTCAAGCCCGAGCAAGTCGACAACATTTGCGATAGCTGCTGCAAGTTTGTCAAGTAGTTGTTGAAAGGCTCTCACGTATTCTTCGTTGCTGTTCTCCGAATATAGTTCATTGAGAAACCGCAAGAAGGAACGATCGTCCATTTTCAGACTTCCGTTCGGCACCAACCCGGAGAATCTGTCGTGAAGGTTTTTGGGATCGAAAAAGGCAGCAACACAGCCCTTTTTGCCGCACCAGCATTCGGGACCGGAAGGGTCTACCTGAAGATGGCCGAATTCTCCTGCTCCGCCATGCGGACCTCTGAAAATCCTTCCGTTAAGCACGAGAGAAGCTCCGAACTCCCTGTCTATATATAATGCGTCTCTTAAGGGAATAGAGCCCAGAAGCATTTCTGAAACCAGCAGGGCGTTAGCGTCATTCTCTATCTCAAGTGTTGTTTTCCACTCATCGCTTAGCCTCTTAAGATTTACCGTTTCACTCTGCGTGTAGAAGCTCTTCACGACATTGCCTGTCGATTCATCCACGATCCCCGGAGTCACGATGCTGAAAACGAGAACCGCAGAGATACTCTCATCGAAGCTGTTCCGAATAATCTTAGGTATTTCGTACAGTTTGTCCAGAACATCATATCTTGAATGATCCAGAGATCTTGCGTGCTTAACTCTGCCTGACAAATCGCCCAAGACTATGTTCATCGTTTTGGAATGTATGTGAACTCCGCCGACAAGCAACTCTCCGTTATTCACATTCAGCACCGAATACGGTCTTCCCTTGTGTGTGGACGGCACCGGAGGGCTATCCAGAACAAAGCCCTTTTCAATGAGTTGCTGAGTGAGCCGCGAAATAGTAGCTTTGCTCAAATTCGTTGCTTTGGCTATGGATTTTCTTGACAATCCGCCTTCATTCCTCCAGAGTTCATAAAAGACATCCTTTTCCGCCTTGGACAAACTATGCAAAGCCATCACCTCTCGAAATCGGAATCAAAGCCTGCTCACCATCAAAGACAATGAACAGGCTCGGCAAAAAAAGACAGGTTCTATTCTAGTTTGGCAATGAAAAGATCGTAGCTGCCCATACCATTGGGTCTGTCAACAGTCGAGAACACTATTATTGTGCCATCTGTCCACAAACTTCTTTCATCGTAGAAAGAATTGATCATCATCTCGGGATGACCAATTTCACCCGTAGAGGGATCGTAGAAATAGATGTCGTAGCCCCCTATGGAATCGTCTCTTGATGAATCAAACCAGATCTTTCCTTCAGGGTCGACGAATACAGACCATTCATTGCCACTTGAGCTGACTTCATTTACTCTTGTCGGGGTAGACCATTTGCCGTTTTCCTTCTCGGAAACCCAGATATCTCTCACGCCTGTTGGTTCTAGTCCACCAAAGGCACCCTTTGTGGTGACGTAGGCCTTTGTTTCATCGCCATTTACCCATATCTTCCAGTCTTGAGTCTCTGTGCTCAGTTCCAGGACAACCTCGGGTTCTCCCCATTCGCCCATTTCTTCATCGAAAACCGACCTGAAGAAATCGTAATCCCTGTCTGAACCAGTATATCGACCGAAGTACATTACGAGTTCGCCATCGTTGTTTCTAATTACGCATGGACTGATCTCGTTCTGAGAAGAGTTTATAGCTCCCTTCACCGGTTCAGGCTCACCGCAGTTTCCGTCATTCCAGGTTGCCTGGTAGATGTTGTAGCCCTGAGTAGCAAAATAAACCGTGTTTTCGAAGACCCACGGCATTCTGTCCACACCAGAAGTGTTCACAGATAGAGGCTCCGCTTCGATCAATGCGAAAGCCGACGAGAAGACCAATAAGACAGCCACCAAAACTAACATAGTTCTTGCCATTGGAAGCACCTCCTTGAATCGCGCACTATTCAGTCGAAAACTGTAGGCTTCATCAAATAAGCAAAGAGAAGTATTTTGTTTCATAGTGAGACTAGCACACAACTTACTTTATATGAGAAGAAGAGAAAAACCAAATCCATCGTGAGGGAATCAGCCATCTAGAATAAACTAGACGCCCAAATATCCATGAATAATCGATTATTGTGCAATCAAGTAGCGGCTATATTTTGTTGCATACTGAAACTTAATAGTCTTGATTAGTACAGAACTTTGCGTGTTTGGCTCGATAAAGGATGTGAATAGCCGCTGAACGTCTTGAAAAAACGTCCTCCGTCAGACGTCCCAGAGCATGGATCCGTTCACCGAAAAGATCAATCGAGAAAGATCGCTTTCGAGAGGATCGCTGCGCTCACGAGAAGGCGAGAATTGGTACTGGTCGACCGTTGATGGTTCTCCGTTCTCCGGAAAGCCAACATACTATCGAAGAATCACCTAATGACGTCGTCCCGTAGAGCCTGCCCTGATGTGCACCTGTTCAGGGCAACTGCACGGAATCTCGCCCTGAAGATCCGCTGTACGCCTGAAGAACCGCTGTACGCTTAAGAACAAGGACCCGCTGAACGCTGCTCAAAACAACGTTGTCCGTCAACGGTCCACCGTCCACCGAGAAGAGCGAGAGAGAGAGCCACCGCAGACCGAAATCGTAGTTAAAAACCACGAGAAGACGAGAAGTGAAAATAGGGACTGACAGGCTCCTTATGTCCCTTTTTTCGCGTGAGGACCTTCGTCAGAATGACCGAAAGCAAGAAAAGACTGTCACCCCGATGTGAAGCTGATCGGGATCTCGAGTCATAGATCCGCTGCACGCTCAAGAACGAAGACCCGCTGCACGCTCAAGAACGAAGACCCGCTGCACGCTTAAGAACGAAGACCCGCTGCACGCTTAAGAGCAGAAACCCCGTTGTACGTTGTGAAAAGCCAAGACCCTAGTCAAGCCTTTACCGATCATTTCATTCTTGTCGGAGAACGGCGAACCGATAACGGATAACCGTTTCTTATTCAACTCGCAACTTGTCTCTTGCAACTGTTTCAAAGATCTAGATCCTGGCCAGGTACACGAGAATGACTGAAAGTGAGAAAGGGCTTTCATCCCCGTAAAGCTGCTCCTAAATCCGTTCGCTTTGGTCATCCCGTAGAGCCTGCCCTGAAAAGCTTGCCCCAAAATGTTCCTGTTTGGGGGTTCCTGTTCAGGGATTCTGTGGGGTCTCATCTCGCCCGTATCGCGCGCTATCTAAACCCTATAGAGGCGACAGGAATGAGGTTAGAGGTAAGAAGATCAAGATCTTCCCGCTCTTCCAACCTCTTTCCTCTGGCCTCTTACATCTTCTCTGACCAAGAACCTGGACGCACAGCGTCGGAACTAAGAACTGCCCTTCTCCCGCTTTTCCAAGGACGGGTCCATGCTCTTGGTAAGTACGAGGGACGGTTCTTCGCACTCTTCCAGCTCTTGCGAGACCCTAGACCCCAACCCCGAGACCCGGTTTGCCTCGGGCGCGGAGAGATCACGTAGCAGAAAAAATCGTTCGTGTTCTCGCAAAGTTTACGAATTTTCTTTCTTTCTTCGTAGACACTGGCCGTTTATTGCAGTAGAATATATTTCGCATGCGAAATATTCGGACTCTAAGTATTCGTATGCGAAAGTTCTGAAAATGTAAGAAGAAGGTGGTTCTGTTGGAAGAAAGCTCAAGAATAGAAGAGATGCTGACAGCGATCAAGCGGATCGTGTCTCTCATAAAGCAGAATTTCGAAAGGGATTTCAAGAAGATGCACGTAACCCAATCCCAGATCCTTGTTATGAGAGTGCTCAACCAATACGGCGATATGAAGATAAGCGATATAAGCAGGGAGCTAGATCTCTCAAACAGCACGGTGTCGGGGATAATCGACAGACTCGTCGAAAAGAAGATCGTCAAAAGAAAGAGAAGCGAAGAGGACAGGCGAATAGTTATGATAAGTCTTGCGGAAGAGTATCGCCAACCCGTGAAGAAACAGCTCAATGCCTTTGCCAATAAGATGAGAAGGGCATTGTCTACGACAACTGAAGAAGACCTTGATTCTATCATGCAAGGGCTTGAGAAGCTGGAGAGGATACTCGAAGAATCGCAAGAATACAAAGAAAGAGGACGAAGCTGATGCTCAAACTTATAAGATACCTTAAACCCTATACTGTCTTCATCATCGTCGCGGTGGCATTGCTCTTCGTTCAGGCCATGACAGAACTGGCACTTCCAGATTACATGTCGAATATCGTAAACGTCGGTATTCAGCAGGGCGGTATCGAAGACGCTATTCCTGAGGCCATAAGCAAAGAGGCCTTCGATAACGTCTCGCTTTTCATGAGCGGAGAAGAGAGGCAACAAGTCCTGAGCTACTACGATCTCATAAACAAAGACTCGGCGACTTATGAAGAAAACCTCAAGAAGTACCCTTTGCTGGAGAGCAAAGATGTTTACGTCCTGAAAAGTGAAGAGATTGAAGACCGACAGGCTCTCAATCTGCTCTTCGGCAAGGCCCTCATGGCGTATTCTGGAATCAAGAACGGCATGACCGGGGCAGCTGGGACCTTTACACCCCCGGACGGCTTCAACATCCCCGAAGGTGCAAACGTCTTCCTGCTGCTGCGGCTCATGCCGGAAGCCCAGAGGCTCGAAATGCTAAGTCAGGTTGACAGCATGGTCGAAGTCATGGGTGAAAACATCGTCAACCAGTCGGGTGCACTTGCCGTGAAGGAAATCTACGAGGAGCTTGGCGTGGACACCGAAAAATTGCAGAGCGGCTATGTGCTCCGCACCGGTTTAGTCATGGTTCTCGTGACCTTGCTTAGCGCGCTGAGTACCATCATGGTCGCCTTCATCGCCTCGAAGATAGCTGCTGCCTCGGCGAGATCGATGAGAAGAGACGTTTTCGAGAAAGTGGAAAACTTCTCGAACTCTGAATTTGCAAGGTTCTCTACGGCTTCGCTCATAACTAGAACGACAAATGATATTACCCAGATACAGCTCGTGATTGTTCTCATAATTAGAATGGCATTCTACGCCCCAATCATTGGTGTCGGAGGAGTCATGAGGGCTCTCGAGAAGAGCACCTCCATGTCCTGGATCATAGCGCTCGCCGTCATCATAATGCTAGGCCTTGTGGGAATCGTTTTCGTCATAGCCCTTCCGAAATTCAAGAAGATGCAGAAGCTTATCGATAGGCTGAATCTCGTTACAAGGGAACACCTCTCCGGCCTCATGGTTGTCAGAGCCTTCAACACCCAGAAGTTTGAAGAAGAGAGATTCGACTCCGCTAACAAGGACTTCACAAGAACCAACCTATTCGTAAACCGGGTGATGGTAGTGATGATGCCGGCGATGATGTTTGTTATGAACGGGACCATGCTCCTCATCGTCTGGGTGGGCGCGCACCAGATAGAGGCCTCGACGATGCAGGTTGGAGACATGATGGCCTATATACAATACGCCATGTTGATCATCTTCGCCTTCCTCATGTTGACGATGACGTTCATCATGATCCCAAGGGCCTCCGTTTCGGCAGGTAGAGTCTCTGAAATCCTAGAGGTTGATCCCCAGATAAAGGACCCCAAGAACCCGAAGAAATTCGGCAGTGATTTCAAGGGAACTGTCGAGTTCAAAAACGTCTGCTACCGTTTCCCGGGAGCCGAGAAAAATATCCTGAACGACATAAGCTTCACGGCCCTTCCCGGGCAGACGACGGCGATTATAGGCTCGACCGGCTCGGGAAAGTCGACTTTGCTGAACATGATACCGAGGTTCTACGATGTCTGCGGCGGCCAGGTGCTTGTTGACGGAATAGACATCCGGGAAGTGAACCAGCATGAACTGAGAGAAAAGATAGGCTACGTCCCCCAGAAGGGTGTACTGTTCAGCGGAACCATAGAATCCAACCTGAGATACGCCGACGAGACGGCCTCTGAAGAAGAAATTGAAAGGGCTGTCGAAATCGCCCAGGCCGCCGAATTCATAACCGCGAGAGAAGAAGGATATGACGCAGCCATTTCCCAGGGCGGCGCGAACGTATCTGGAGGGCAGAAGCAGAGGCTTTCCATAGCCAGGGCACTGCTGAAGAAACCGAAAATACTCCTCTTTGACGACAGCTTCTCTGCACTTGACTTCAAGACAGACGCTGCGCTGAGAAGAAGACTGAAACAGGAAACGGGAGATAGCACGATGATAATAGTCGGCCAGAGAATTGCGACGATAAAAAACGCCGATCAGATACTTGTTCTTGACGAGGGCAACCTTGTTGGAATCGGCAAGCACCGCGAACTGATGAAAAGCTGTCAGATATACAGAGAGATCGCACAATCACAGCTTTCAGAGGCAGAATTAGCATGAGTAGTGATAACAGAGAAAAGGGTAGAGGTCATCGAGGTCACGGCGGAGGTCCGATGGGCCCCGGCATGATGCGTGCGGGAGAGAAAGCCAAAGACTTCAGAGGAACGCTGAAAAAACTCGTTCAATACCTTAAGAAGTACCAGATCCTGATAATCATAGTGCTCTGCTTCGCGGCGGCCGGCGCTCTTTTCTCCATCATGGGGCCGAAGATACTCGGCACGGTGACAACGGAAGTCTTCGAAGGAATAATGGCCAAGATCACCGGAACTGGCGAAGGAATAAACTTCGACTCGATAGCTAGAACCATGTTTATTCTTCTCGGACTGTACGCACTTAGCGCTCTGTTTATGTATATCCAGGGATGGATAATGTCGGGCATATCTGCGAAGGTCACATACAAATTCAGGGAGGAAATCTCCCATAAGATAAACAGGCTTCCCCTCAAATACTTCGACAAGAGCTCCCAGGGAGATGTCCTGTCAAGGGTAACCAACGACGTCGACACCATAAGCAGAACGCTAAACCAGAGTTTGAGCCAGATCATAACGTCCATCACGACAGTAGTCGGGGTCATCATAATGATGTTCACGATAAGCTGGCAGCTCACGCTGATAGCCTTGCTAATACTGCCTGTCTCGATGGGACTCATCGCCTTTGTGGTTAAGTTGTCTCAGAGATACTTCAAGAAGCAGCAAGAGTATCTCGGAAAGGTAAACGGCCACGTAGAGGAGATGTACGGAGGTCACGTCGTCGTAAAGGCCTTCAACGGAGAAGAGAAAAGCATAGAAACCTTCGACAAACTGAACGCTGAACTGTACGACTCCGCCTGGAAATCCCAGTTTCTCTCCGGTATGATGATGCCTATCATGACCTTTGTGGGCAATCTCGGATACGTCCTCATAACCATAATGGGTGGCTGGTTTGCCGTCAGAAATATGATCACGGTCGGTGACATCCAGGCTTTCATACAGTACGTGAGGTCGTTCACTCAGCCTATCGCTCAGATTGCCAACATCATGAACGTCTTCCAGCAGACGGCTGCGGCAGCAGAGAGAGTCTTTGAATTTCTGGAAGAGGAAGAGGAAATACCAGAGACAACGAACCCCGTCAATGGGGTTGATCATCACGGCCACGTTGAGTTCAGAAATGTCAGATTCGGATACGTCCCGGAAAAGACAATCATAAAAAACTTCTCCTGCGAGGTAGACAAGGGACACAATATAGCCATCGTCGGACCCACGGGAGCGGGAAAAACGACAATCGTCAAACTCCTGATGCGCTTTTACGATGTCACCTCCGGAGAAATACTCCTGGACGGCCACAACATAAAAGACTACACCCGGCACGACCTGAGAGAAAACTTTGGAATGGTGCTCCAGGACACCTGGCTCTACAACGCCAGCATCTGGGACAACATAAAATACGGAAGGCTTGACGCAACGGATGAAGAAGTACTGGCAGCGGCTAAGGCTGCTCATGTCGAGTCATTCATTCACACCCTCCCCGAAGGCTACAACCTCGTGCTGAACGAAGAGCAGAGCAACATCTCGCAAGGCCAGAAGCAGCTGATAACGATAGCCCGGGCAATCCTGGCAGATCCAAAGGTCCTCATACTCGACGAAGCAACAAGTTCAGTCGACACAAGAACGGAAGCCCTGATACAGCAAGCCATGAAAAACCTTATGAAAAACAGGACAAGCTTCATGATTGCCCACAGACTATCAACAATAAGAGATGCCGACCTCATACTCGTCATGAACGAAGGCGACATCGTCGAACAGGG
>JACDJA010001482.1_pt1 | contig 19430 bp, 10 predicted proteins | sample 7449241 | NCBI WGS metagenome assembly JACDJA01 (sample SAMN14253289, study PRJNA609438) | sludge metagenome | isolation source: initial anaerobic sludge | collected 2018-12-20 | reverse complement strand
CCAAGCGTCGGGTGTGGCGCTCCAAATGCAGCAGTCTCTGCGACGGTTTCTGTTGCATAGATAACTTCCTCGATTTCTGTCGGACTGACACGATACCCAGAGGTTTTGATCATGTCGTCACGCCGGCCAATAAAATACAGATAGCCTTCTTCATCCATTCGCACGGTATCACCTGACCAGACAGCCAGCTCGGGGATGGTCAATCCGGGTTGGCGTGGAGCAAGGGGACGAAAGCGAGCTGACGTTTTGTCCGGATCATTCCAGTAACCCAGCGAGACCAGTGGGCCACGGTGCACCAGTTCGCCTGGTTCACCTGGTGCGCAAGGAGAGCCATCTTCCCGTAGCACCATAACTTCAGCATTGGGAATTGCTTTGCCCATGGAATCCGGGTGTTTATCCACTTCTTCAGGGGGCAGGTAAGTTGAACGGAAAGCTTCCGTCAAGCCGTACATTAAAAATATCTCTGTACTGGGCAGTGCTTCGCGCAAACGTGCCAGAGTGGTTCGCGGCATAGCACCCCCGGAATTGGTGATATAACGCAGTGTCTGTACATCTTGCCAGTCCAGTTGTGCCAATTGTGCCCACAGTGGCGGAACAGCCGCCAGCCCAGTGATCTGCTCACGTTTGATGATGGAGAGAATGTCGCGTGGCAGTAGATAATTCATCAAAACGGCAGTAGCGCCTACATAAAACGCAGTGTTCAGCTGGCTCAATCCATAATCAAAGCTAAGTGGCAGTACCGCAAGGATTCGATCATTCGATTGATTATTCAGATATTGTGAAACACTTTTTGCGCCGATTACCAGGTTACGGTGGGAGAGTACCACTCCTTTGGGTTTGCCGGTGCTGCCGGAAGTATACAAAATTGCCGCCATATCGCTGTCGATGCAATGTGGTAAGTGTACAGCTTCAGAAGAGGATATTTGTGCTTGTCCCCATGAAGTGACATTGAGTCCGGGTATTGACGATGATTCTTGTGCTTCATCAACTGTGATTACAGTATGCAAATCATGGCATTGTGATAATGCCGGGCTGAGCAGGCTGAATCGATCAACGGAAGTGACCAGTACTCTAACGTTGCAATCGTTAAGAATATAGGCAACCTGTTCAGCTTTGAGCAACGGGTTGACCGGTACAAATGCCCCTCCAGCGGCAGATGTGCCAAACAGGGCAATAACCGTTTCAAGCCGCTTCTCAAGGTAAACGGCGACACGTTCTCCCCGACTTAGCCCTAATGTATGCAAGGTGCCCGCGAATGATCGCACTGCTTTGGCCAGTGCCGGGTAAGATAAATGACGCTTCTGATCGATCAGAGCTACAGAATCTATATTCCGGTCGGCAGACTGATAAACCAGTTCGTGAAAAAGAGAAGTCATGAGTGGGTTGGGTAATAACGAGGTTGGTAGGTTTTATAGGCTATTTAAGTCCGTGGCGATTCATCAGGTCGTAAAGTGTTGGCCGGGTGACGCCGAGCAGTTCTGCAGCTTTAACGATATTACCATCCATCCGGGCCAAAGCCTTGGCGACTACTTCGCGTTCTGCCTGTTCCCGGACTTCGCGCAGGGTGGCGGGTTGCTCAGGATTGTCTGCTGATTGTAGTCCCAGATCCTGGGCCGTAATTTGGGAGCTCTCCGCCATGATGACAGCACGCTTGATGCAGTTTTCAATTTCGCGGACATTACCCGGCCAGCGGTGGTTGCTGATTGCATTCAGTGCATCCTGGCTGAAGTTGAGTGTCTGGCGCTTTTCCTTGATACGGTATTGATTCTTGAAGTGATGCGCAAGCAATACAGCGTCGCCAATGCGTTCACGCACTGGCGGTATATGAATGCTGATCTCGCACAGCCGATAGAATAAATCTTCGCGGAAAGTACCGGCATCGATCATTTTCTTCAGATCCTGATGGGTTGCACAGATAATACGCACATCCACCGGAATCTCTTCTCTGCCACCAATGCGTTCAATGACGCGTTCTTGTAAAAACCTTAGCAGCTTGGCCTGCAGTGAGAGAGGCAGATCACCAACTTCATCCAGAAAAAATGTGCCCCCTTGCGCGGTTTCTATTTTACCGAGAGTCTGTTTTGCAGCATTGGTAAAAGCCCCTTTTTCGTAACCAAACAATTCAGCTTCCAATAATGATTCCGGGATCGCTGCGCAATTTACTGCAACCATGCGTTTACTGTTTCTGCCACTGAGCAGGTGAAGTGCTTTAGCCAGTACTTCCTTTCCAGTACCGCTCTCGCCCAGTAATGCGACGGCAACATCGGAAGATGCAATACGTTCAATCTGTTGACAAATTCTGGCTATTTCCGGATCTCCGGTAATAAATCCAGGAACTGATGAAATCAGGCCAGCTTGCTGCAGCTTATAATTTTCCCTTTGTAACCGGTGCAGATAAAAGGCCCGATTTACGATCAGATTAAGTACACCCGCATCAAGGGGTTTTTGATGAAAATCATAAGCACCCATGTCAATTGCTTTCAGCGCATTCTCATGATTCTGATTGCCGGTCAGCACAATAACCTTGGTGTCGGGAGCCAATGCAAGAATCTGCTGCAAGGTTGCCAGGCCTTCCGTTGCCCCATCCGGATCAGGAGGCAAACCAAGATCCATGGTTACGACTGCGGGTTCATGTCGGCGGATTTGTGCCAGCGCACTTTCACGATCGGAAGCAACAGCCACGTTGCAATCATCAAAACTCCAGCGCAATTGTTTTTGGAGCCCGGGATCATCTTCCACAACAAGCAATTTTTTTTGTATTTCATTTGCTTTCATAGCGTGACTGTCATTGTGAATTTAATATGAATATATGGAATAATTTTGCTGTTTTATGCGTAATTTACTGACATTAAAACTAGCAGCCTTTCTACTGAAAATAGAACCTCAGTCAAATTTAACTGATTTCAGCATGCTGCTATCTTTAAAGAATGCGGCTATTAAGCTGTCATTAAATTGTGTAAGTTTTATCGACATCACTGTAAAAATATTAAGCTAAATCGAATTGATCAGGAAAAAACAGTAACTTGCTGATTACTCAAATGCCACTAGAGTAACGCAATGTATCCAGCCAGGGTGATGGAGGATACTTTTGCTGCTGTTTCAGCCAGGTTATTTTATTGATATGGCTTAACTTCGGTGGCGTGCAGATATAAAGTTTGTTGTGGTGGTCCCGGTAGAAACGGGCTGGCATTCCCCGCCACCCAATCAGAATGGCCGCTGCCGTAATAAGGAGAGAGCGGATGGCCGCTTTGTCCTCCCGGCATCTGAAAATAGCCATTCTCTTCCTCTCCAGGCGCAACAACAAAGCGCAGGGATGCACCAAAATTTGGTGTCTGAACACGAGGCATATGGTGATCTCCAGGCAACTGATCTGCAGGCATATCCAGCCATGCAGCAATCCATGTAGGCAGGGCGCGGCTGAGCGGATGCCGGATAGCGGCAGTATTTTCTTCACCCCAATTGCGCGCGGCAATGCCGCCTGGTTGCGCTTGCAGCCATGCTGTCACACGTTGTGCGCAAGCGGCGAGCATATCCTCCCAGCTATCCTCACCGGGAGGCAATAAATGTGGTGGACGATACTTGATCAGCTTCCAGACGGCATGTTCAACCTGGCTTAGGCGGGGCCGCACAAAATCAGGGTGATTGAGCTTCACTATTGCCGCAAAGGCATTGAGAATATGTTCCATAACAGCGTAACGAAAACTGTGTACGACGCGATAAGCTACCGACTGAGGCGAAGCGTGGCCATCCCAGTCACGCAAGGCTTGCTGCATTTCCCGGCTCCACGCAGCTGACGGGATTTTTTGCAATGTTTCTTCCAACAACTGCTTCCAGCGAGCAAGCAGCAGTGCGCGATCATCCAGCTGTATGGCCAGTAGATCTTCTGGTGAAAAGTGATTGAGCGCATGTAATTGATCGCGGATCTGCTGACTGCGCGCGCCGAGATCATATCCACCATCCCCCAGTTTTTTCAGCAAGGCGCCATCGACCATTCTGGAATTGCCATTCCAGAGTCGCGTCTCTGGCGGATTGATCACCAGCGGATAATCAGCAGGCGCAAGCCAGCCCCTCCAGCCAATTGTCTGTTGGCCCCAATCTGCGGGCAGATTTGCATCGTAGCCGCCCGTGCGTAAAGGAATACGGCCGGCAATTGTCCAGGCGATATCGCCATTTCTACTGCCTGCAATGAAATTTTGTGCTGGAATGCCCATGTTTTGCGCAATCCTAACTGCTTCTTCCAAGCTATCTGCCTGCTCCAATTCAATAATATCAAGGTTGACAGCATCTGGCTGGAAAGCTGTCCAGACCAGCGCCAGAGGGGTACCGTCATAATCTCTAGCAAGAATAGGGCCCCACTCAGTTTCATGGATTTCGAGCTGTTCATCGGGTGCATCACGCACATGTAGCGTTTCCTGCCATACTTTGATTGCTTTCCACTCACCATGATCAGCATAACGGGCAGGGTTATCCAGATCGAGCTTGACTCTGACCCAGTCGGCAAAATCTCCATAAGAATTAGTAAACCCCCAGGCAATATGACGATTGGAACCGGCAACGATAACCGGGTTACCGGGGAGGCTGACGCCGATTACATCAATCTTCCGCTGGGCGTGCAAAGGATCCGGATAAACTAGACGAGTACGGAACCACAAGCCGGGAACCCGCAAAGACAGATGCATGTCATTGGCTACCAGTGCACTGCCATTGGTTAGAGCGCCCCCAACTGCAAAAGCATTACTGCCAATGATGGGTAATTCCTGAAAGCTGTTGCCTGACAAAGTTTGTCGATTGATTGAGCGCAAATCAATATCAGTAGCAGGAGGGTAGGGTGGCCATTCAAGTTGGCTGTCATCCAGGGCGGCATCCCACTCTCCACCGCTGGCAGTCAGAAAACGGTAGGCAGATTCCGGCAAGGAGGCATGCATCATTGATAGCCCCAGTTCACGATCAATGCTGTTTTCCTGCAGTGTTATGTGCATGGCAAGCACGATCAACAGGCTGTCTTCGCTACGCCAGGGTCGGGGTAGCGTTTGTGTAAGCAGATAACCAAATTGTTTGGTTTTGAGACTGTTTAGCCCTGTATTGACTCCGTCGCGATAGGCTTCAAGCAGACGAAGCTGGTCTTGCGGCAGCCTTTGCAGCATTGACTGTGCGCGGGCACGCATCCGATAGCCACGCGCCTTGCGATCAGCCGGTAATGCAACCCCACCAAATAACTCCGCCAGCTCTCCGGCGGCCTTGCGGCGCATCAAGTCCATTTCAAAGAAGCGTTCCTGTGCATGAATGAAACCCAGGCCACGCGCCAGATCTAACCTATTTTCAGCACTTAGTGTCACCGTGCCGAGCGCATCCCGTTCAACCGTTACAGTATCAGCTAACCCGGGAAGCAGCAGATCTCCTTCATAAACGGGCAGACTGCCTCTAAGAAATAACCACGCAGTAGCCAAGATAATCATTGTGAGAACGAGCAGAAAAAGCAGGAATTTACGCAGCATATCAACAATAAACCCAACAAAATTGAGATCAATGAGATTGTAACAATCGCGATGCGTGTTTTTAGAAAGTTTATCCAGGCGATCTATTAAATATTTATGCTTCGATTACGTACAAACTTGTCCACAATTCCTGTGGATAAGTTTGTGTATAACTTGAGGATGATTGCCTTAAGGGTGTCTTTTCAAACAGGATTTTGAAATATGCTGAAATTTTGCACACTTATTTTTTTCATTAGAAACAATATGTTATGTTTACAGCCAGTATTGACGCGGGTTTGAGGAGTTGTCAACAACTCAGGTAAAAAATGTGGATATTTTTATGCCTGTCAAGAGAAATGTTCATGACAGATAGAAAAAAATTGGAATTTCTGTCTTTCTCAAAGCCATAATCAGGCATAAGCTTTTGTGTTATTTCTGATTTTAATAGTGAGTAGCAAATCATTTTGCGGCAGATCAAGCCAATATGGATGATTTCATATCATTGATTCATCAGGTGCGCTGGTGTCTTTATGTACTGAACCTTTACCGCTGAGACCAAAACCAGTATTTCAATTGCATGCATCAGCCCGTATTCTGATTGCCAGCCAGGCACCCGGCAGGCGGGTTCATGAAACCAGGGTGCCGTTCGATGACCCCAGTGGCAATCGGCTGGGCGAATGGATAATTCCTTCCCGCAAGGTAGGATGTATCATGCTTAGTGATTCTGGTCCCGTAGGTATAATCTCTCGTCTCTTTCGTTTCTGATCATGCCATAGAACTAATCGTCTTGCGGAAGCGGGTAAGTGCCAGCATGAAAAAAATAATACCAATTGCAAGTAGAGCAAGAAATTCTGGCCAGATAATACTGAAACCTGCACCACGGTAGAGAATAGCCTGGGCAAGGGAGACAAAGTGGGTGGTTGGTGCTGTGAGCATGAGGTACTGCACTGCCTCAGGCATACTTTCACGTGGTGTCATGCCACCAGATAGCATTTGCAGTGGCAGTAGAATAATGATCATCAACAACCCCATTTGCGGCATCGAACGCGCTACCGTGCCGAGAAAAATACCCATTGAGGTTGTGGCAAACAGATGTAATGTCATACCAATGACGAATAGCCCGATTGAGCCCTCGATGGGTACGCTGAGCAAATCCTGTACGACAAAGACAATCGAAGCCGTAGCCACGATGGCGACTACTAGACCCATCGACCAGATTTTGGCCATCATGATCTCGAAGGATGTCAGCGGCATTACCAGCAGATGTTCGATAGTGCCATGCTCACGTTCGCGGATTAGCGCCGCACCAGTGAGAATAATAGACAGCATGGTAATACTGTTGATAACTTCCATCACTGAGCCAAACCATACCGAGTTCAGATTCGGGTTAAAGCGTGCACGTATTTCGAGTTCGGCCGGCCAGGCAGGAAGAATTTGATGGCTTTGAGAGAATGTCGTGACCTCATTAGTAATGATATTTTGAATATAACCGCTGCCGATAAAGGCTTGTGACATACGTGTTGCATCGACATTGAGCTGAATGGCGGGTTGACGCCCAGCCAGTACATCGCGTTGAAAATCAGGAGGGATATTGAGTACAAAAGTATACAGGCCGGTATCCATACCGGGATCGGCGGCATACTGATCGATAATAAGCGGCGACAAAAAATGAGGGGGATAAAAAGCATTGATAATACGTAATGACAGAGGTGATCGATCTTCATCGATAATGGCAATGGGAGCTTTGTGAAGTGATTCAGGCAGACCGGTAGCAGTCAGGTATACCTGGCCGGTGAATGCAAATAGAATCAGAAATAGCATTAGTTTGTCGCGTCCCAGGCTGCGCAATTCCTTGATTCCAAGGTGAAAAATGTTGAGAAAGGTGAGCACTGCTAATGTTCCTGTTTCTTCAATAACACAACTGCCATCATAGTGATGATAGGGATGGCAAGTGCAAGTGGCAGTAACAATGAACCAAGCTCAGCAAAACCTAATGCTTTAGAGAAAGTGCCTCGGCTAATCGTCAGAAAGTAAGTGGCGGGAAAAATTTCTCCGATCAGTCGTGCTCCACCTTCTAACGAAGAAACCGGATCGATCATGCCGGAAAAACGCGAAGAAGGGATGATGGTAGCAAGCGATGTAGCGAAGATGGCGGCGATCTGGCTGCGTGTAAAGGCTGAAATTAGTAAGCCGAGGCCTGTAGCAGCAGTCACATAAAATAGTGCTGCTATTGTCAGTAACAGAAAATCCCCTTTGTGTGGCACACCGAAAACGAATACCGCCAGTATGCATAACAGAAAAAAGTTGATCATACCCAGAGCAATATAAGGAAGCTGCTTACCAAGGAGAAATTCTAGCCTGGTCACTGGCGTGACATACAGATTAAGAATAGAGCCCAGTTCTTTTTCTCGTACGACACTAAGTGCACTGAGCATGGCCGGAATCAGCATCAGCAGCATGGGTATCACTGCGGGGACGATAGCCGGTAAGCTTTTGACATCAGGGTTATAGCGGAAACGTGTCTCGATTGTCATTAGTCCGGCAGGTAAATGGCCCGTGGCATGATGGCGTGCCTGCGTAAGTAACCAACCCTGATGCATCGCCTGTACATAGCCAAGTATATTCTCGGCGCGCGTGGGCATTGCTCCATCGATCCAGGCACCGATTTTGACGTTATCGCCGCGTGCTAGATCACGTGCAAAATTCGGAGGGATTTCCAGCGCGAGGCTCAGCTCACCACTGCGCATACGTTGATCCAGTTCACCATAATCAGTGATCAATGGTCGTTCGACGAAATAACGTGAGCCACTGAGATCGAGTATATAGTTCTGGCTGAGTGTGGTCTGATCGCGATCGAGAACGGCAAAGCGTAGATTCTCGACATCCATGCTGATACCGTAACCCATGATGAACATCAGTAATACCGTTCCGAATAACGCGATGGAGCCGCGAATCGGGTCACGGCGCAGCTCCAGTGTTTCGCGCAAGGTATAACTGAACAAGCGTAATGGGCTGAAGCGAGTATTAAGTGTAATGACAGAGTGAGTATCTTCTGAGGTGGCTGCAGATTTGGTAGTAATAGAGGTGATGGGAGGTTCCAGCGGTTTATCACTGGTACCTATTGCCTGCTCCAGATAATCAATGAACGTAGCTTCCAGTGTGGAGTGACCGCTGCGCTCGATCAGCGCAGCAGGGGTATCGCTAGCGAGAATCTTGCCGGCATGCATCAGCGAGATACGATCACAGCGTTCAGCTTCGTTCATGAAATGAGTAGAAATGAAAATGGTTACCTGATCACGGCGAGCCAGACCAATGATCAACTCCCAGAACATGTCGCGTGCTATTGGATCGACGCCAGAGGTAGGTTCGTCGAGAATCAGAAGATCCGGCTTATGAATAACGGCTACTGCCAGCGATAACCGCTGGCGCATGCCAAGTGGCAGAGCATCAGGGAAGCTATCCATGACTGCCTCGAGCAGAAAACGCTCTGCCATTTCAGCGACACGGCCAGGAATATCGGCATTAGGCAGGTGGAACAATTTTGCATGCAACTCTAGATTCTGCTGCACGGTTAATTCAGAGTAGAGCGAAAACGCCTGAGACATGTAGCCGACCCGTCTACGGGTGGCCAGATTACTGACATCGATGGCCTGACCAAATAACCGTGCTTCTCCTTCACTGGGCGGTAGCAGGCCAGTAAGCATTTTCATGGTAGTAGATTTACCACAACCATTGGAGCCCAGAAAACCGAAAATCTCACCGCGCGAGATATGCAGATTGACCCGATCAACCGCGACAAAGTTGCCAAAACGCATGGTCAGATCGCGTGCCTCAATGGCAATTTCCTGGTTGTCCTGGATATTGCGTGGCGGAATAATGATTTCCCGGTAGTCTTTGCGCTTTTCTACCGGCAACAACCGGATGAAAGCTGCTTCCAGTGAGTCGGTATCGGTACACGCACGCAGCTCGGCTGCGGTACCGGTAGCGAGAATTTTGCCGGCATCCATTGCTGCCAGCCAGTCGAAGCGTTCTGCCTCATCCATATAGGCGGTAGAAACCAGTACACTCATATTGGCGTGTTGTCCACGCAAGCGACTGATCAGCTCCCAGAATTGGGCGCGTGATAGTGGATCAACACCGGTAGTCGGTTCATCCAGGACCAGCAAATCGGGGTCGTGAATCAGTGCGCAGCACAAGCCGAGTTTCTGTTTCATTCCGCCTGATAATTTACCGGCAGGGCGATCCCAGAAAGGTGCAAGGCCGGTACTTTCAAGCAGTTCATCAATACGCTGGTGGCGTTCGACTTGTCCGTGGCCAAACAACCGACCAAAAAAATCGATATTTTCGAATACTGATAGCGTATGGTACAGATTTCTACCCAGCCCTTGCGGCATATAAGCAATACGTGGGCAGATAACACGACGATGTGTCGGATCCGCAATATCGCCTCCTAATACTTCGATCTGACCCTGCTGCATTACCCGCGCACCAGTCAGTAATGACATCAGGCTGGATTTGCCAACCCCGTCTGGGCCGATCAATCCGGCTATACAATTAGCAGGAATTTCTATGTTAAGATCATCGAGTGCAAGGTTATCACCGTAACGTAAACTGACGTTCCGTACATGAATGATTGGTTTCGTAGAAATATCCACATTCATTGGGATAACCTGATCTCTAATTCAGCGGGCCATGCTACCGCAGGATCAAGTTTGACATAAGCCATCCCAGGCAATCCAGTCTTAACTTGCTCAAGATGTTGTTTCAACAATTCAGGATCGATTCTCGCCCGGACACGAAACATCAACTTTAGACGTTCCTTTTCGGTTTCTACTGTTTTAGGAGTGAATTGAGCAACACTGGCGACAAAACTGGCTTTGGCCGGAATCACATAACCCGGCGCAGCATCAAGTACGAGATGGATATCGCTACCGAGTGCTACTTTACCAGCTGCCTCAGTCGGCAGGAAGAAAGTCATATAAACATCAGAAAGATCAACCATATTGAGGACACGGCCACCCACACCCAGTACCTCACCAGGTTCCGCCACACGATATTGCACACGGCCATCACGTGGCGCCCGTAATTCACTGTCATCGATGTCTGCCTGCAAGCGTGCAACTGTGGCCCGGGCAGCAACAATAACCGATTGTGACTCTATCACCTGAGATTCTGCTGCTTCGATACTGGCATTGGCTGCGGCAACCTGAGCCTGTGCCGCACTGACAGCAGCTTGTGCACTCAATACGCGTGCCTGATCATCATCCAGCTCCTGCTGAGCCAAGGCACCTTCACCGGCCAGTATTTGTGTGCGTTTCAAACGTTTACGGGCAGCATCCAGTTCTGCCTGACGCTGGGCAACAACTGCTCGTGCAGCTGTTTGCTCACTCTGACGCTGTATCACAATGGACTTTGCTGTTTGGTAAGCATGTTCAGCACGATGAACCTGCGCTTCAGCCTCATTCTGCTGAGCACGCAGCACCTGCGTGTCCATTCGCGCCAGTACCATATTGGCTTGCACAAAATCACCTTCTCTTGCCAGAATCTCAATAATACGGCCGGGCGCCTTGGTAGCGATATCAATTTCGGTTGCTTCGATACGACCATTTCCTGCCACAATGCCATCAGGTAGACCCTCCGGACGAAGTATCCACCATGCCACGATGATAGTGATGATAACGAGGGCTGAAAAGATGTAAGTCAGTACCGATTTCACTCGTTTATTCATTGTCTCTCCGAGATGGTTTCCACGGGTGGCACAGTCGCGTCTGCACCTCCTCCCAGTGCTTTATAAACCGCAATCAAATTAGTCGAGGCTTTTGCTTCGGAGCGAGCAAGGTCGATCTCGGCGCTGTAAAGTGTGCGTTGAGCATCCAGCACATCCAGAAACGATACGCTTCCTACCTGAAAACGCAATTGCGATAATCGGACAGCTTCGCGCAGATCAGTCACGGAGCGAGCCAGTGCCTGTCGCCGTATTTCTTCCTTGAGATAGCGTGTTAGGGCAGTTTCAATTTCCTGTAACGCTTCCAGTATGGTTTTTTCGAATATCAAATAGGCTTCCTGTTGCCGCGCATTGGCCAGATCAATCCCAGCCCGGATACGACCAAAATTGAGCAGTGGCTGCAAGAGACCGGCAGCGGTGTTATAGGAAAATGCAGCCGATTTAAACAGTGCATCGAGTTCAGTATTACGCAGACCCAAAAAAGCCGATAGTGACAGCCGTGGGAATAATTCTGCGATTGCGGCACCTTGTAGCGCTGTTGCAGCAGCGAGTCGACGCTCAGCAGTACGAAGATCTGGGCGGTGGCGAATGGCTGCAGCGGGTGAGTCCAGGATGACATGTCTGGGTGCCATAGGCATGGCGTTCGATCCACTCAGGATAGCAGTAAGTGTACCCGGCTGCTGCCCTGTCAACCTCTCCAACTGCCGTAACGCAGCAACTAGGCTTCCCTCTAAATCAGGAATCTGAGCCTTGGTAGTTTCGGTCTGTGCGCGTGCTCGCACCGCATCATAACGAGTACCGACACCTGCCTTGAAGAGTTTCTCGGTTAATTCCTGTGTGGTCTGCTGAGCGGCCAGGTTTGCGCGAGTAATGCGCAGCTGATTCTGAAAACTACGGTATTCGATATAGCTACGTGCCAGATCGGCTGTCAAAGTTACCAGCGCCTGACCGTACTGAATATTGACGGCATCCAGATCGGCGGAAGCAGCTTCCAGCTGGCGGCGCAGACGACCGAACAGATCGATTTCCCACAAAGCATCGAATCCCAGCTCGAACAAATTGAATTTGATATCGGGTGCGAAACCAGGAAAGGGATTATGACTGCGCTGGACATTTGCTGCTGCATTGACACTCGGAAATAACCCGGCGCGAATGGCGCTACGCTCAGCACGGGCCTGGTCAATACGGGACAGTGCGATTTTGAGATCGAAATTACCCGATAATGCCCGATCTATCAGACTATCCAGTCGGGGATCATTGAAATTTTTCCACCAGTGTTTCAATACTTGTTGATCAATCGGCTGCACAGACATACTTTGCCATTCGACAGTCTCTTCTTTTTCAGCTTGCCAGGAATCGGGAACTCCAGGGAGGGGAGGGTGATAATCCGGGCCGACAGCACACCCGCCCAGCGTGGCTGTGATAAGCAACCACCCGATCTTGTATATCATGGTATCCCTTGAAAAAGGTTGAGTCTTTATCAAACCCGACTTTGGAAGTAACATGGCTTGCAAAACGTTTTTACATCAGTCGGTCAGCGATTTACGAAGTACTGAAGTGCACCCGGTTGCAGGAGTTTACGCCTTGTGACTGTATTAACCAGCGATTTAAATTACCGTAGTACGGGTCTTTAAACGTTTGGCCAAAGTTGACAAGTTGTCCAGGAACGCCTGAAGGGCCTTATCAGAGCTTAGGTTATTGGCAATGGCGTGTGCGACTTCATCGAGAATAGCTTTCTGTTGGTGATGCAGTTTCTGGGTTTAAGTCGCCTTGTCAGCGTAATTCCCGGTAAATTTTTTCAGCCAGCGCCCGACTGACACCTTCTGTCTGCTGTAATTCTTCGATGCTGGCATTCTTGACACCTTTAAGTCCACCAAAGCGGGTGAGTAGGTTCTGACGGCGTTTGCTGCCAATGCCGGCAATCTGTTCAAGAGAGGAGGTTTTACGGGTCTTGGCACGTTTTGCCCGATGTCCCTGGATGGCAAAACGGTGTGCTTCATCACGAATCTGTTGGGTAAGGTGTAGAGCCGGATGGTCATTCGGCAGATGCAAGGTTTCTTCCTGCCAGGGGAGGATCAGCTGTTCCAGTCCTGGCTTGCGTGCTTCGCCTTTTGCCACACCTACCAATGGAATATCATTGAGCCCCAGTTCTATCATTACTTCGCTGGCAACGCTTATTTGTCCTTTGCCACCATCAATCAGGATCAGATCGGGTAGCTTGCCTTCTTCCATGGCTATCTTTGCGTAGCGTCGTTGTAGTACATCACGCATCGCTGCATAGTCATCTCCCGGCGTGATGCCGGTAATGTTATAACGCCGATATTCGCCGTTACGCATGGCATAATGGTCATACACCACGCAGGAGGCAATCGTTGCTTCTCCCATGGTATGGCTGATGTCAAAACATTCGATACGTGCTAGACCTGGCAGATTCAAAACCTCCTGCAGTGCCTGCAACCGATCTTCCTGGCTGGCTTGCTGGATCTGTTTTTGCTGTAGCGCCAGTTGCGCATTTTCGGTTGCCATGTCCAGCCACTTGCGTCGTTCTCCAATTGGATTGATCGTCAGGGTGACTTTATGACCAGCCTGTTCAGATAGCAATTTTTGCAGGAGTGTCACCCGGATTTTTTTACCCAGGATGATCAGTGGTGGAACGCTGCGATTCAGGTAATGTTGGCTGACAAAAGCTTCCAGCACCGTGCTGATACTGTCTTCATGTGTGTTCTGCGGGAAAAAGGTTTTGTCACCCAGATGTCGTCCGCTGCGAATCATGACCAGGTTGACCGCAACAGTATGTTTGTCTGTCCCGGTTGTGCAGGCGATAACATCAGCATCCAGTGCTCTGCCGCTGTCGACAAACTGTTTTTCCTGAATCATGCGTAAAGCCTGCATTTGGTCACGGAACAGTACTGCCTGTTCATACGCTTGTCGATCCGATGCCTCAAACATTTTCTGTTCTATGGTTTTTAATACTTCGTCCTGTTTGCCTTGCAGAAACAGGGCTGCACTGTTGACATCTTCCTGGTACGCTTCCGGGGTGATCAGATTAACGCATGGTGCGCTGCAGCGCTTGATCTGGTGAAGCAGGCATGGCCGTGTACGATTATTAAACACCGAATTTTCACAGGTGCGCAGGCGAAAAACTTTCTGCAGCAGCTGAATGCTGGATTTGACCACGCCTGCATTGGGAAATGGGCCAAAATACTGATGACGGTTATCCAGTGCACCGCGATAAAACGCCAGCCTGGGAAAAGCATGATTCGTCAGTAGCAGGTAAGGGTAGGATTTGTCATCCCGGAACAGGATGTTGTAGCGGGGCGCAAGGCTTTTGATCAGGTTGTTTTCAAGCAGCAGCGCTTCCGCTTCGGAGCGGGTGACTGTCGTCTCAATCCCTGTAATCTGCGATACCATGAGCTGAATACGCGGTGACAGATTCGATTTTTGAAAATAGGATGACACCCTTTTCCGCAGATCAATGGCTTTGCCTACATAAATCACATCGCCGGCCGCATTCAGCATGCGATATACGCCCGGTTGAGAAGGGAGCGTCAGAACAAACGCTTTACCGTCGAAAGAGGAATCCGGCAAGACAGGTACCTTGTTACTTATCGCTGCCCAGCAGCCGGCCGCCGATTGCCCAGCTTTCATGCGGCATTTCATCAAAGGCAATATAAACGTAAGATTTAGGCTTGTGTGCGATACGTTCCAGCGTGTCGGTAATTTCAGTGGTGATCTGCTGTTTTTGTTCGTTGGTCAGCGTACCGGCCAGCCGGATATTTACATAAGGCATCTTTACTCTCCTGTTATTTATCAAGTTGCAGCCATATCCTGACAAATTCTGTCGAAAATCTGTTCAAACATGGGTTCTGTCAGGCGTTTGGTCTGGGTATTGTAGCGACTGCAATGATAGCTGTCATAAAGCCTCAATCTTCCTGCAACAGGGTGAACAGCGCCATGACTAAAGGGATAATCTGTTTTTCGGAGTTGCAATGCTGTTAATGTAGCCTGATGGGCAACCGTTCCCAGCGCCAGTAATGCCTGCCCGCCATTGCTTACAAAATCATGCAATTCAGATGCCAGAAAAATATTGCACTGTCGTATTTCTGCCGGTAGTGGTTTATTGGCAGGTGGTAAACATTTGACTGCATTGGTTATCCGGCAGTTAATCAGGCGAAGTGCATCGTCAACCGCAACAGATTTGCTGCGGTTGGCGAAACCAAATTTATGTAATGTTTGATACAGTAGGATACCAGCGTAATCACCGGTAAACGGACGGCCGGTCCGGTTGGCGCCATGCAATCCGGGTGCGAGCCCGATGATCAGCAACTTTGCTGAAGTATCTCCGAAGGGAGCAACTGGCCGAGCATGATAATCTGGGTGATCCGTTTTAACCTGATCCAGATGCTGTGCCAGACGTGGGCAGTCACGACAATCCTGCTGGAATAGTCTTGATACAGACATGTTGTCCTCTTATTGTAAAATGGGTGCCACTTATCGCAGCCTGCTATCCATGAATTTCCCTTTCGCCACAAAAATTTATACCAGTGTCTCAAGCAAACAGGATATGTATTCGTGGTATATGCTCAAATATTGTTTCGCCTGTATGAATAGGCTGGACAAGTTTTTTTATCAGGCAGAATGTAATTGGCGTGCTGGGTTGTTGTTACTCTGTTTGTTGTATTTGTCCTGCTGCGGCACCGCTTTGGCAGCTTCCGCCATTAGCAAGGATACGGAAAAGGAAAAGAAATCGGATCCTGTTGAAGTGACGATTATTGCACCATCAACTGCCAAAAAGCTGCTGGAAAAATATATTACTCCTCCGGCCAAGCCATTCAAGGATGAAATCAGTCAGGCAGCTTATGCACGTAAAATAAAACAGGAATCCACTGAGCTGCTGGCAACAGAAGGGTACTTTACCCCTGAAATCGAATTTAATGAACGGGAAAATAATAAGGCGTATGAATTGCGCGTTACACCTGGTCCCCGCACACGTGTCGCTGCTGTGTCCATCGAATTTCAGGGAAATCTGGCGGCAGATGAGCCCGAACAGCATATACGGGTAGAGCAGTTGCGTGCCGGGTGGACGCTGAAGCCAGGTAAGGTTTTTCGCAGTGCACGCTGGGAAGATGCCAAATCTGCTTTACTCTCCAACGTAGCGGACAGAGATTATGCCACTGCTCGTATCGTTGAGAGTTATGCAAGAGTGGATCCCGATACCGCCCAGGCAACCTTGTCGATCATCATTGATTCCGGCCCGGCATTTCGTTATGGAGAGCTGCAGATTACTGGTCTGGAACGCTATCAACCGGATGTAATTCAAAACAGTATGCCTTTCCGCCCGGGTGATCCCTATCGCCGGGATCAATTGTTGGCTTTTCAGGTGGCGCTGCAGAATAGTCAGCTATTTAATTCGGCGGCTGTTACGATCAAACCAGATCCCGCTTTGCACGAGGCTGTGCCGGTAATAGTCATATTGACTGAGGCAAAATCCAAACACGTTGGTGCAGGCATTGGCTACAGCTCCAACAATGGCGCACGTGGTGAAATCAATTATCAAGATTACAATTTTTTGGGGCGTGCCTGGAATCTGGGCAGCCTGTTGCGCCTGGAACAAAAACGCCAGACATTTTCTGCAAGAGTAGATACTTTGCCGGATGCCAATCGTTATCGGTATTCATCCGGTGTACGCGTCGAGAAGACCGATATCAAAAACCTGAAAACCTTTAATCAGCGTGTGGATTTTTCCAGGATACGAACCACGGCTCATTCCATTTTGAAAGTGGGCGTCAATTGGCAACGCGAGGAACGGGAACCTTCTGGCGCACCCAATACCGTGAATGAAACCCTGGCGCTGGATTCATGGTATCGCTACCACGATATTGACGATCCGGTAAATGTTCACAGTGGTTTTGTTTCAGAGGTGCGACTGGGTGGCGGTTCCAGCTACGTGCTGTCTGATCGGAACTTTGTCCGCAGCTACCTCCGGCATCAGCAGTGGTTTCCTGTCGGCCGGCGGGATACATTGTATTTCCGTGCAGAAGCTGGCTATACCCTGGCTTCATCGCGTCAGGGGATCCCGCAGGAATACCTGTTCCGCGCCGGGGGCATTCAATCTATCCGGGGTTACGATTTTCTGAGTCTGGGCGTGCGTGAAGGAAATGCTATTGTTGGTGGACGTGTTGTGGCAACTGGAACAGCTGAATATGTTCACTGGTTCTCGAACGACTGGGGTGGGGCGGCATTTGTTGATGCGGGTGATGCGGCAGACAGGTGGGAAGATTTTAAACTAGCGCTAGGTTACGGGGTGGGTGCACGCTGGCGCAGCCCGGCCGGCCCGTTTGCACTGGATCTGGCTAGGCGGCATGATACCGGCACATTACGGGTGCATTTCTCCATTGCAGTGGCGTTCTGATATGGATCATCAGATAAATAACAAAAATCCGGTATCGCAATCTTCTGTGAAATCTTCACGGCGTTTCAGAAAATGGTTTTCGGGAATGCTGGCAGCGTTGATGCTGGCCATGACAAGTGGTTTGTATTGGCTGGTTTTTACTTCTTCTGGCCTACACTGGTTGTTTGCAACTGCTTCCCGAGCCACGAATGGCGCGCTGACATTTTCGGGTATATCCGGCAGTTTGCAGCATGCTTTTCATGCACAAACAATCACTTTCAAAAATGATGAGCTGGATGCTCGGGTAGAAAATCTGGATTTTCGCTGGCAACCACAACGTTTGCTGATGGGTAATCTTTTGATTGAAGCGCTGACCATTCAATCAGTTGAAGTACATAACGCACCATCTGAAGAAGAGGAAGAGCCAGTTACACAACCCGAAAGCCTGTCGCTGCCAATTGGCATGGTAATCGAAAAATTGGGTATCCGCTCACTCAAGACCTATACATTGGGTAATGATCAGCCCGATCTGGAGATATCCGATCTTGTCCTTCGGCTGGACAGTGATGGCAAACGCCATCGTCTGCAAACACTGGCACTTGAACTGGAGCAGGGAAAGATTGCAGGTAACCTGGAGATTGCCCCCGATCCACCATTTGATCTGATGTCACAACTGGTGTTTTACAGTTGGGCGAATGCTGTCAATGCTGATAATAAACCAAGTCATGCGGTTCTTAAACTGAGTGGTAACTTACAACAGATAAGGGCAAAGCTGGCTGTAAAGGATGGTGAATTGAATGGGGCTGGCATTTTTACCATTCATCCTTTTGATAAATTACCTTTACTTGATGCCCGTCTAGTATTCAATGGGCTGAATCCTCATGTTTTTTCTCCAGATCTGCCCAAAGCTGATCTGAGTATTCGCAGTTATCTTGAGCAAACCCAGGCTGAGCGCCTGGAAGGGCGTATTACTGTTAGTAATACTATAGCACGCCCACTGGGTCAGGAAGGTATCCCATTGAAAGATATGCGTTTACAGTTTTTATTTACTGGTGATGACATTCATCTGGATGATATCGCGCTACGTTTGTCTGAACAGGAAGCTGTGCCTGGTAGCCTGACAGGAAAAGCCAACTGGCAAATCAGCACTAAAACAGGGCAGGCAGACATTCAAGTCCGGCAATTGAATCCAGCCTCTTTAAAAAGTGGTTTACATCCAGCAAATTTGTCTGGAAATCTGCATTTTGCAGGCGATCAGGATGCTCAGCATGGAACGATCAAGTTGCGTGATGAAGCGTTGCAAATGGACATAGATATGGCATTGGCGCGTGCTGCTTCAGTCATCACCGTCGAAAAACTTGATCTCGCCCGAGGGGATTCCAGTCTGTCAGGTCACGGTGTATTACAACTGGATGAATCGCAGCCTTTTACGTTTGAGGGATTACTCAAGCAGTTTGACATTTCTGCATTTGCTGATGTGCCATCCTCCAATCTCAATGCCAAATTTAATCTGGGGGGGCAGCTGGCACCACAACCGATTGCTAATATTAATTTCTCGATTGATCAAAGTCACTTCTCTAACCAGCCAGTAACTGGCCAAGGAACTTTGGCTTTGCTGCAATCCAGGCGGGTTAAAAGTGATGCCCGCTTGCATCTGGGGGATAATCAGCTTGAGATAAAGGGGGCATTAGGAAACGCAGAAGATCATCTGTCAGTGGTACTGGCCGCACCCAAATTGACTCAGATCGGATTCGGGCTGCAAGGCGATATGCATTCCCGGATTGAGCTAAGCGGTAAGATTGATCGTCCGGATGTGGCATTTGAGCTTAATTCAAATCAT
>JACDJA010001478.1_pt1 | contig 19510 bp, 22 predicted proteins | sample 7449241 | NCBI WGS metagenome assembly JACDJA01 (sample SAMN14253289, study PRJNA609438) | sludge metagenome | isolation source: initial anaerobic sludge | collected 2018-12-20 | reverse complement strand
TTAATGATTCTTCTATTTGATAATTAAAAATCAAATAGGTGGTACGCCCGTCAGGATTCGAACCTGAGACCGCTCGCTTAGAAGGCGAGTGCTCTATCCAGCTGAGCTACGAGCGCACATTGAAAAAATCCGAGATAGCCTGAGCTTACCTTTTATGGTACGCCAGAGAGGACTCGAACCTCTAACCCTCAGATCCGAAGTCTGATGCTCTATCCAATTGAGCCACTAGCGCATTGGCATGGGGTGGGCGACGGGGATCGAACCCGCGACCACCAGTGCCACAAACTGGTGCTCTACCAACTGAGCTACACCCACCATATGTGCTTTGGATCTTTTTTGTTATTAATAAATGGTCGGAGTGAAAGGACTCGAACCTTCGACCCCCTGGTCCCAAACCAGGTGCGCTACCAGACTGCGCTACACTCCGTTTTTTAAAAGAGTGCAATTATATTTAAAAACCCTTAAAAAGTCAATAGTTTTTTTACTCTCTAAAGACAAATAATGCCCCTCTATAAGTAATGTCTCAGTGGCTTCTTAGTATAGTAATTAAACTATTTAAGGAGATATAAAGTGTTTGAGGGGATTTTTGAAGCAATTAATGCCTTTTTAGCCATCTTTTTCTTCTTTGATCTATCATTTGGAAAGATTGATGGAGGCGGTATCCCATTTATAGTCGTCTGGCTTATCATCGGGGGAGTTTTTGTAACATTTCGTTTTGGCTTTGTCAATCTAATGATGATGAGGCACGCCTTTGCTATCATCAGAGGCAAATATAAAACCAAAGATGACACAGGAGAAATCACCTCATTTCAATCACTCACGACGGCTCTTTCAGCCACCGTGGGGCTTGGCAATATAGCCGGAGTTGCGATAGCAATCTCTATTGGAGGTCCCGGGGCAACTTTTTGGATGATCTTGGCAGGATTTCTAGGAATGAGCCTCAAATTCTCAGAAGCAACGCTAGGTCAACTCTACAGGGAAGTAAGACCGGATGGGCACATTATGGGTGGTGCGATGGAGTATCTCTCTCGAGGATTTTCAAAAAGGGGGTATGCAACAACGGGAAAGATCTTGGCTGTAATATTCTCAATCCTCACAATAGGTGGCTCACTTGGTGCCGGTAACGCCTTTCAAGCAAGCCAAGCGTTGGGTGCCATCAAGGAACATATCTCATTTTTTAACTCTTATCCTCTTGTCTTTGGGTTTATCTTTGCAACATTAGTTGGTTTTGTTATCATCGGTGGCGTCAAACGGATAGCCCATACTGCCGAAGCTGTTGTTCCAACAATGACCATCCTCTATATCCTCACATCTTTTTGGATTATCCTCAATCACACCTCAGACATTCCTCATGCGGTATCACTTATATTTACAGGAGCCTTTGCTCCAACGGCTATTGCGGGTGGGATATTTGGTGTCATCATTCAAGGCTTTAGCAGGGCTGTATTTTCAAGTGAGGCAGGGATAGGCTCTGCGGCTATCGTGCACTCAACTGCGACAGTAAAGTATCCCGTGAGACAAGGTTTTGTCGCACTTTACGAACCCTTTATTGACACCATAGTTATATGCACCATCACGGCACTCGTAATCATCCTCACCGGTGTTTACGACCCGAATGGTCCTTATGCTGATCTTGTAGTATCAAACCAAGGCGCGGCGCTAACTTCTGTGGCACATGCAAGTGTCGTTTCGTGGTTTCCGATAGTTCTGAGTTTTTCCGTGATGCTCTTTGCATTTAGTACTATGATTACATGGTTCTACTATGGAGAGAGAGCATGGACCTATCTTTTTGGAGAAAAATATACCATTATCTACAAAGTCATCTTTTTGCTTTTTACGCTCCTAGCGAGTGTCACAAGTGCTAGAGTTTTGTTGAATTTTTCAGAGCTACTAATTTTGGCGATGGCGCTACCAAATCTTATAGGCATCTATGTATTGCAAGACGATATAGCCGGAGAGCTGAGTGATTATAAAAGAAAATTAAAAAGCGGGGAGCTTGATAGAGAGGCTATAGGGAGGTAAGCTTAGAGAAGCTCAACCCCTCGCTCACCTTTTACAGTTTCGCCGATGACATATCCGTCGGTCGCTTCAAGAATAGCCTGAACATCATCTTTATCAACAACCCAGACCATGCCCACACCCATATTGAATGTACGGTACATCTCATCCTCTTCTATATATTGTTTCATAAAGTCAAATACGGGGAGTGTTCTTATCTTGTCTTTGTAGACAACCGCTTTGATATCTTCAGGTAAAACTCTTGGTAGGTTCTCGACGATCCCACCACCTGTTATATGTGCAAGAGCTTTTAGCCGCTCTTGATGCTCTTTGAACAGTTTAACATAGATACGAGTCGGTTCCAAGAGTGTATCAAGCAACGGTTTACCGTCAAACTCTGTATCGATACTCATGCCCAAGGTATCAAAAAAGAGTTTTCTCACCAACGAATATCCGTTTGAATGGATGCCTGAACTTGGAAGCGCTATAAGTGTTTGCCCCTCTTTTACATTGGATACAGTATCAAGCTTAGATCTTTCTGCAATCCCAACAGCAAAGCCTGCAAGATCAAAATCTTCCATACTATACATTCCCGGCATCTCTGCAGTTTCACCGCCTACAAGCGAACACTCAGCCTCTCTGCACCCTGCGGCGATACCTGATACCACGGCTTTTGCATTATCAAGTACTAATTTTCCGGTAGCATAATAGTCCAAGAAAAACAGAGGTGTTCCAAAGTTGCAGATAAGATCATTGACACACATCGCAACGAGATCAATACCCACGGTATCTAACTTTTCGCTCTCAATAGCGACTCTTAGTTTTGTTCCGACCCCATCGGTCGCCGAGAGAATTACCGGCTCACTATATCCGCTTGGAAGCGCATATGCTCCTGCGAATGAGCCTATACCGCCTATGACATTGGGAGTAAATGTCGATTTTACATCTTCTTTTATCGCTTCGACAAAAGAGTTCCCCTCATCGATATCTACACCCGCATCTTTATATGAAATTTTTGACATATCTACTCTTATCAATCCCATTTACACGGAGGAAGTATTTTTTTGAGTAAAAATATTGAAGGGCAAAAATTGGTCAATGCCCATATAATCAACATGATCATCATAATAAGCTGGAGTACAAAAGCTGCCGCTATCCACCCCGATGCAGCAAGTCCCATAATCATCCCCAACATTATTGCCATTATAAGTCTTTGAGCTCTTTCAACACACATCTCTAACTCCTTTTTTATAATTATAGCAAAATTAGCTATTTTTCTTATCTCTTGCCATTCTTCGTCGCACATTCGCATCAAGCGATCTTTTTCTGATTCTGATACTTAGTGGTGTCACTTCTACAAGTTCATCGTCTTCTATCCACTCCATCGCTGCCTCTAGCGACATTTTGCGTGGTGGGACAAGTTTGATAGCCTCATCTGCACCGCTTGTTCGCATATTTGTAAGCTGTTTCCCTTTAAGCGGATTGACATCCAAGTCGCCCGGTCTTGAAGATTCTCCTATAACCATACCGCTATAGACTTTATCTTGAGGCTTGATAAATAGCACACCTCTTGCTTGGAGATTAAATATAGAAAAGGCAACAGCCTCTCCATTATCCATAGAGACAAGTGCACCTTGTGTTCTACTCTCAACTGTTCCGCTGTATGGACGATATTCAAGATAAGAGTGGTTCATAACCCCTTCACCTTTTGTATCGGTCAAAAATTCACTCCTAAGCCCGATAAGTCCACGCGCAGGAATCTCAAACTCCAATCTTACGGTACCGTCCGGCATAGGAATAAGCGATGTCATATCGGCTTTTCTTTTGCCTAATTTTTCGATGATAACACCTTGAAAATCACTTGGCACATCAACAACAAGATGCTCAAATGGCTCTAGTTTGACACCATTCTCTTCTCTGATAACAACCTCGGGGCGAGCTAGTAGAAATTCAAAACCTTCTCTTCTCATATTTTCAGCCAAGATGCCTATTTGAAGCTCACCACGACCGGAAACTTTAAAAGAAGCATCACCGAGTGGCTCCATTCTCATAGCTATATTGGTCTCCATCTCCCTAGCAAGTCGCTCTCTGATTTTATTTGAAGTAACATGTTTGCCTTCTGTTCCCGCAAGCGGTCCATCATTAACAGAGAAGATAACTGAAAGCGTCGGTTCTTCTATATGCATCGGATCAAGTGCAACCGGATTGGTATTGTCACAGATGCTGTCCCCGACATCAATGTCATTGAATCCTGCAATCGCTACGATATCGCCCGCTTCAGCCTCAGATATCTCTATCCTATCAAGCCCTCTAAACCCTATAAGTTTTGATACTCTGCTCTTACTTTTTGCGCCGCTTGCTTTGATGAGAGTAAACTCTTCACCCTTGTTGAGCTTGCCGTTAAAAATTCTTGTGATCCCTATACGACCGACAAAATTATCACTATCAAGCGTAAAAACCTGTGCTTGTGTTGGTGATTCACTCGATCCTTCCGGATATGGAACATATTTTAATATCGCTTCAAAAAGAGGAGTCATATCAATATTTTCATCCTCCATTTCCCACTTTGCATACCCATTTTTTGCTGCTGCATACACTATAGGAAATTCAAGTTGAGCGTCATTTGCTTCAAGTGCTACAAGGAGGTCAAAAACCTCATTGACAACTCTATCCGGCTCCGCTGCTTCTTTGTCTATTTTATTGACAACGACTATAGGTACTAGTCCAAACCCAATCGCTTTTTTAAGTACAAATTTTGTTTGTGGCATGACGCCTTCTTGTGCATCAACAAGTAACAAAACGCCATCAACCATTCTCAAAACACGCTCGACTTCACCACCAAAATCGGCATGGCCGGGAGTGTCTATGATATTGATTTTATGATCACCGTAGATAATGGCAGTATTTTTAGAGAGAATCGTAATACCTCTCTCTTTTTCGATATCATTGCTATCCATAACTCTGTCGCTGAACTCTTGGTGGGCGGCAAATGTCCCGCTTTGTTGCAAAAGTTGATCCACCAAAGTGGTTTTCCCGTGGTCGACGTGTGCGATTACGGCAATATTTTTGATTTTTTGCATTCTATATTCCTATATATTATTTCGCGAATTATACCCTAAATTTATTAGATATCTCTCCATTATTAAAATCCATATATTTCTTTATATGTTTTTATAGCATATCGATCAGTCATAGAAGCGATGTAGTCTGCTATGACTCTGTGTTTAGTGCGTTTTTCTAAAAACAATCTTTGTCTCTTCGGCAGGAGATATGTATCTTCACTAAAAGCCTTATAAAGCGATTTTATGCACTCCTTTCCAGAATACATCTTCGTGGCAATCTTCTGATGTCTATAGAGATTTAAAAACAGAAACTTTTTAAGCAACTTAATCTCTCTTTCTAGCACTGCATCAAATCCTATAAGGAGCGTCTCGTTTGAGTCTATCGTTGCACAAAGTGGTCCATTGGATGGATATTTGGCTACCTCTTCTTTGGAGTGTGCTATAAATTCCTCTATAAGCAGGGTTATCAAATTGGCTACAAAACGATGACGGAAAAGAGTATCTTTTTCTTCTAAGCCCTCTTTCTTAACCCGCTCATTCACTCTTTGCGCAAGTGGCTCTTGGAGAAGAAGATCGAAATCAATCAGCCCATATTTGACTCCGTCATCAATGTCGTGGCTCATATAGGCTATCTCATCAGCTCTATCAACAATCATCGCTTCAATCGAAGGATGTTTTTTTAGTTCAAACTCACTATCTAATTGTACCAAAAAGCTTTTTTCATACGGATATGAGTGCTTTAAAACTCCTTCAAGTGTAGCAAAAGTGAGATTGAGCCCATCAAAATCTTTATATCGTTTCTCTAGCTTAGTCAAAACCCTAAAAGATTGAAAATTGTGATCAAATCCACTCTCAAACCCATCTTGTTTGAGCAATCTATCGAGCTCATCACCCCCTATATGTCCAAAAGGGGTATGCCCTAAATCATGTGCAAGTGCGATAGCCTCACAAAGCGTCTCATTGAGTCCAAGCTCACGAGAGAGACTTCTAGCGATTTGACTCACTTCAAGCGAATGCGTCAATCTTGTTCTAAAATAATCGCCTTCATGATTTAGAAAGACTTGTGTTTTATACTCTAATCTTCTAAAAGAACTTGAATGCAAAATTCTATCTCTATCTCGAGAAAAGGGGTCTCTAAAATCATCATTGAAAGAAAAAAATCTCTGCGTTGCTTTCATTGTATCCCTTAAAAATTTGTTGGGTATAATTATATCAAATTAGAGCCAAAGGGATCCCACGATGAAAGTAACACTTCTGCACTCCACTCCACTCAATGTCTGCTCTCATGCGATAAGAACATGTTGGCAAAGTTTTGATAAAAGTGATGATGGAGGAGAGAAAGATCTTGCGCTTATCGATAGAGTCGGCAATAAATTTAAACATGCCTCTACGCTTGAACATATACATTATAACTTTTTTATCCAAGGCATCAGTAGAGCACTTTTACAAGAACTTGCGCGTCACCGCATGGCAAGTCTCAGCGTCAAAAGCACGCGTTATACTCTCAAAGAGCTCAAAGAGTGTGATGTAATTGAGTATGAAAAATATCTTGTCTTTACGGGCAATGAAGCAGTTGATAACGCTTCAAAAAAAGCACTTGATGCTTTGCAAAAACTACTTCAAGGCGGGATCAGCAACGATATAGCCAAATATGCACTGCCTGAGAGCTACAAGAGCGAACTCACATGGAGCATAAACGCAAGAAGCTTGCAAAACTTCCTCTCTCTTCGCACCAACAAAGCAGCTCTTTGGGAGATACGAGATTTAGCTTACACTGTTTTTGAGGCGCTTCCTAAAGAGCATCAATTTCTCTTTGAAGAATCTCTCTACAAAGAAAAAGAAGAGTAAGAAACTCAACGAGAAATATACTAAATCATCTTATTTTCAAAACTTTTCTCTCTGTGATATTTACCTCTTCGTAAGGCGCGAAGGGTTATAATCAGCAAACTTATGTGACGGACTTTTATGCACAAATCAACCACGCCAATCATTTCAAAAAAGACACTTATTTTTATCTTGGGCGTTCTTGCTGCACTAGGTCCGCTCTCTATAGATATGTACCTTCCTGCATTTACTTCCTTGGAAAAAGTTTTTGCAACAGATGCTCGCCATGTACAATTGACACTCTCCTCTTTTTTTGTCGCACTTGCGTTTGGTCAGCTAGCCTATGGTCCTTTGTCGGATCGCTATGGACGCAAACCTGTACTTTATATCGGTTTGAGCATCTATGTCATAGCCTCTGCGCTATGCATTTTTTCCGTTTCAATCGATCAGCTCATCGTGCTTCGATTTTTCCAAGCACTTGGTGCAAGCGCGGGGATGGTTGTCGGTAGAGCAATAGTCAGTGATCTCTATAGCGCACGCGAAGCAGCAGGCGTCTACTCAACCATTATGCTGGTCATGGGGGTAGCTCCTATGCTAGCACCCGTTGCGGGAGGGCATCTTGTTGCATTTTACGGTTGGGATGCAATCTTTGGCATATTGGCGATTTTTGGAGCATTAGCACTTCTACTTATCTATAGAAGTTTGGTTGAGACTACCGAACCTGACTCGAAACTACAACTCACATTTTCTTCCGTTTTTTCACGCTATGGTGCACTGTTTAAAAATAGACGCTTTCTAGGCTATACACTCTCCGGTGGGCTTACGATGTCGAGTATGTTTGCTTATATTGCAAGCTCGCCGTTTGTATTTATCGAGCACTTTGGCATCGCAACCGATCATTTTGGATGGGTGTTTGGCATCAACGCACTTGGCTTCATCCTTTTTGCCCAAATCAATACACAGCTTTTGAAGGTCGCTTCACCGCTTAAGATTATCACTATTACTATAGCAGCACAAGTTGTTTTTGCTCTACTCATGATACTACAAGCTTGGATGAGCGGGGAGTTGTATGCCGTTGCGATACCTCTGTTTTTAACTATCGCGCTTACGGGACTTTTGATGCCAAATATGACGGCACTCGGTATGGCACACTTTAGTACACACGCAGGAGAAGCTTCTGCTTTTATGGGGAGTATACAATTTCTCATCGCAGGACTTGTCTCCATGGGAACAGGCGCTTTGCACTCAAGCTCTCCACTCGTCATGGCATTTGTGATGTTTGCGTGCGTACTTGCATCTTCTCTCATATTTTATCTTTTCTGTAAAAAGTAAAAGGAATAGAGTGAAAAGTTGATCATGGTAGCCCTGAGGGCAAAGTAGAGTGGGAAAAAATAGATGATAAAACACCCATCTCTTTTGATGATGCTATGTAGGGATATTTAATATATGAAATTCGACAGATATAAACCAAATAAAATACAAATTGGAAAGTCTTGTTTGAGATTATTTTTATAGATTTTAATATATAATCATAGAATCACAAAAAGGATATCGTATGAAAAAATTATTTAATATAATGTTTATGATTTTATTAAGTATATTTTTTATATCTTGTGGCATCAAACCTACTCAGAATGTAACAGTATTGAAAGAAAAATGCCACCAAGGAAATGCAAAAGAATGTTATAGCGCAGGAAGATTATATAGCTTTGGAAATAGTGTAATTCAAAATTATGAAAAAGCAGCAGATTTTTATAATAAAGCCTGTGATTTAGGATATGGGGAAGGCTGTAACAGCTTGGCTTTTTTTTATAGGGATGGCAAAGGCACAATCAAACAAGACCCTTCTGAAGCTATTAGGTTATATATAAAAACTTGCAATATGGGATATCTTGCTGGATGTATTAATCTTGGGCATATGTACAAAAAGGGGGAAGTTGTAGTAAAAAATTATAGTAAAGCTAAAAAGTTTTATGGAAAAGCTTGTGACGCAGGCGATAATAATGGGTGTTACTACCTTAGAAATTTATATGATGATAAACCACAAAGAAATTATAAAAAAGAAGTAAAAATATATACAAAAGCTTGCGATAATGGAGATGCTAGTGCATGCTCAAAACTTGGTTTTTTATATGATAGAGGCTTTGGTGTCACCAAGGATATTAACAAAGCTATTGAACTTTATGCTAAATCTTGCGAGGGTAAATATGCCGAAGGGTGCACTAACTTGGCATATATATATTATAATGGAGAAGTTGTAAAAGAAGACTATACAAGAGCATATATGATTTTTAATTCAGCTACTAAACTTTACAAAAAAGGATGTGATAGCGGAGATATGAATGCCTGTGTCGGCTTGGGGTATGCTTATAGACTTGGCCATGGTGTATCCATTAGTCGCTCTAAAGCCAAGTCATTTTTCACAAAAGCTTGCAATAATGGCAATGCCGAAGGATGCACTGCTATAGGATTGATGTATGAGAATGGAAGCGGTAAAACTCAAGAATATGAACAAGCAGTAAAATTTTTAAAAAAAGCTTGCGATAATAATAATATACTAGGATGCGTTGGACTAGACAATATAAAAAAATAATGACTCGTGTCTTTCTCTACTTCCTTCTGCGATAACTCAATGCTTCTAAAAGGTGCGGTTTTTCGATATCTTTTGCTCCTTCAAGATCGGCGATCGTTCTTGCGACCTTTTTGATGCTTGCTATACTTCTATGTGTCAAAGCAAATTTTGCTATGGCACTCTCCAATATCGCTAATGCCTCTGCACTCAACAGACAAAACCGCTCAATCTCCTCTTCATTGAGCTTGCCGTTGAGTCGCTCTTGAGCTCTGCTTTTTTGATTGGCAAAAGCTTGTAAAACTCTCTCTAACATCTGCTTTGAGGAGATATCGGCACTATCATCTTTGCTTACCTCTTGCATCGTAACAAATATATCGATACGATCCAAAAAGGGATCACTAAGTCTATTTGTATAGCGTTTTATCTCGCTCTCATTGCATCTGCACGGTTTGCTTTTTGAAAGCAAATTACCGCAGGGGCACGGATTCATCGCGGCTATGAACATGATATCTGATTCATAAGCGACCTTTGAGTTGACCCTTGCGATATGTACTTTTTTGTCTTGGAGTGGCTCCCTGAGAGCTTCTAAAGTCTGTTTTGAGAAGTGAGGCAACTCATCAAAAAAGAGGATGCCTTTATGCGCGAGGGCTACCTCGCCGATACGTGCCGATACTGAGCCACCGCCAAAAATAGAGGCTATCGTTGCCGTATGGTGCGGGGAACGCATAGGTCTTTTGGCTGCAAAATCGGGCAAAATGCCATCTAAAAACTGGTGCTTTGCGATAGAGAGTATCTCTTTCTCATCCAGAGGTGGCAATATGTCGATAATCCGTTTTGCGATCATACTCTTACCGCATCCGGGGTTTCCTTGCATCAAAAAATTGTGCATCCCTGCTGCGGCGATAAGCGCGGCGCGTTTGGCAATCTTTTGCCCTTTAATATCTAAAAAATCACTCTTAAAATCACTATTGTAATAATACGCATTTTCAGCAACTTTGAGTACTTTTGCGTCATAAGAGAAGTTCTCTATCTCTTGGGGCTTTATATCTCCTTTGATCGCTCGAAGTGCATCAAGCAGATTCTCAACAGGGATAAAATCGACTCCCGATATATAGGCAAGATACTCCATCGCCTCTTTTGGTACGATTGCTTTTTTGATAAGCCCTTGCTCTTTGAGTGAGAGGATGATTGGAAAGAGCATAGAACTGCTTTTTACTCTGCCGTCCAATCCAAGCTCACCAAACACATAGAGTCCTTCTTGCTCTATCTTGGTCTTATTTGATGCGATAAGGAGTGCAAGCGAGAGATCAAAGTGCGTGCCGCTTTTTTTCAGATCACTTGGTCCAAGATTGATAGTGATTTTAAGAGGTGGAAAATGAAATTGGTTGGTCAAAAGTGCTGACTTGACCCTATCTTTTGACTCTTGTATATCACTACTTGCAAGTCCTACGACGGTGAATCCCGGCAAGCCTTTTGTGAAGGTCGCTTCTACATCAATCACTTTTGCATTGGCACCCTCGAGTGTTGCGCAAGTAAGCTTATTGAGGATAGCATCCTCTTTTGGTTTCTCTTCTTTTATCTGTTCTACTTTTCCCATGCAAGCATTATCACATAGAAAAAAAACGAAAGCTAAAAATATGTCATATTGTCATATTTTGATGAAAGAAAAATATGACACTATCCATACTTGCACTATTGTCATATTTTCCCGCGAGGGGAAATGTGTCTACTAATCTTTAAGATAAAATGTAATCGTAGTGATAACTCTTACAACTTTTTTTATCTCTTGTGTATCGCCATAGTCTTGTCCAAAATCTTGTATAGAAAAATTGCCTTGTTGCGCGCTATAGATTCTTCCTACGCTTGTGCCCGCATTTTTTGCAAATTCATTGGCGGCAATTCTAGCATTTTTAGTTGCTATTTCAAGCATTTCAGGTTTAATATCATTCAATTTTGTAAAACGATATGTAGGATTGGTGCTCGAAATATTTATGCCCTCAGTGAGTAGCTTATTGACCTTTTGGCGTAGAGTAGCTATAAGATGAATATTTTGAGTAGATACTTTTATATCTCCTCTTAATCTATATTGCTCGTCAACAATTTTTTGATTTTCATCTCTATAAACAGTATGATCATAATCAATAGTTCCTATGGTAATCTCTTCATCTTTTATACCGTTTTTTAGAAGTAAATCTATAATAGTTTTTTGATTTTTTTCTGCTTGTGCATAAAGTGCGGGAATGTCTTCTTTCTCCGTGCTATCTACAGCATAGAGTATCATCCAATCTGCTCTGTCTGATTCGACAACTCTCTCGGCAAGCCCTTTAACGGTCGCCGTGTTGATGGCAACTTTTGCATTGTACATGGTTTGCCCTATAAAATACCCCGCTAGCGCTATCCCGCCTGCTATCAAAACTGCAAAAATGATCGTGCTTAACTTACTTTTTTCCATGACATATCCTCAGCTCGTAATAGTGAATTATAACGAAAAATCGATAGAAAGTATAAACAGTTCAAAATGAAGAAGTAGTTATGGATGCAGTTTTTTCCACTCTTTTTCAAACTTCTTGCGTTTGATATAGGAGAGCTTCTCTATGAAAACTTTACCATCGAGATGATCCATCTCGTGCTGTAGAGCAATCGCTAAAAAATCATCATCATCAATCAGATGCTTTTTGCCAAATCTATCTTGATACTCTACTTTCACATACTGCGCGCGAATAATGTCTTCAAAAACCCCGGGCACACTCAAACATCCCTCTTGAAAATCGGTCTCACCGCTTATCTCTAAAAGGGTTGGGTTGATGACTTCAAGCGTATTTTCTTTAGGTTGGGCATCTTCGAGCTCTTTATCGAACGGGATATTGATAATGAGCGCTCTTAGATGCACGCCCACTTGCACAGCAGCAAGCCCTACGCCGTTTTTGGCAATCATAGTCTCATACATATCATCTAAAAGCGTGTGGAGCGCATCGTCGAAATGCTCAACCGGCTTAGATATTTCCTTGAGACGCTTATCGGGATATATAACGATTTCTCTAATCATGTGTTATAGACTCTTTGTGAGAACCTTGTCGATCAAGCCGTACTTCAAAGCTTCCTCGGCAGACATAAAGTTATCTCTTTCGGTATCTTTTTCTACTTGTTTGAGCGTCTTGCCTGTATTTTTTGCCATAATCTCATTGAGGGAGTCCTTGAGTCTTTGAATCTCTTTTGCTTGTATCTGGATATCTGTTGATTGTCCTTGAGCACCACCTGAAGGCTGATGAATCATGATGCGAGAATGTGGAAGTGCATATCGCTTACCTTTTGTGCCTGCTGCGAGTAAAAAAGCTCCCATAGAAGCGGCTTGCCCTATGCAGATAGTAGCAATATCTGGCTTAATGTAATTCATCGTATCAAACATAGAAAAACCACTTGTTACAACACCGCCGGGCGAATTGATATAAAAGTAGATATCTTTATCGGGATCTTGTGCTTCAAGAAAAAGAAGTTGTGCTACGATCGATGAGGCAACTTGATCATTGACCTCACCGCTTAGCATGATAATTCTATCTTTGAGAAGTCTAGAGTAAATATCGTAACTTCGCTCTCCCTTGCTTGTCTGTTCTATCACATAAGGAATGTATGACATTTCAACCTCTTTTCAAATAATTTACTATATCTTGATGACAATTAATTGTCAATACCTAAAAGTTTTGCAAAAAGTTTATCTTCGATGATTCCCATTTTAATTGCAGGCAGAAGATTGTTCTTTTGATAGTATTCGATAGTCTTTTGCGGATCTTGCCCTGACATCATCGCTTCATAATAAATCGTCTGAGAAACTTCTTGGTCGTTTACTTTGATGCCCTCTTTTTTTGCAAGCTCATCAACGAGGAATGTTGCCTTGACACTATCAACCGCTTCTTGTTTGAGCTCATCTCTAAGCTTCTCAAGTTTTTTGGCATCATTCTTGTAGCTTTCAAGCTCTTCTTTGCTCATCTGACCTGCTTTTTGATTGACTTTTGCGTCTATCTCTTGCTCGACGATATTGTTTGGTAAAGCAAAATCAAATTTACCCACAAGCGCTTCGATAGTTTTTGATTTGAGCTCTTCTTGGTAGAGTTTTGAGAGCTTCTCTTTTTCCATCTGCTCTTTTATCTTCTCTTTGAGTGTCTCTATAGTCGCATCTTTATCATCATGCAGTAGTTTTTTCGCAAAATCATCATCGATAGTTACTTTTGCTTTTTGTTGAATCTCATGAAGCTTTACATCAAATGTAGTCTCTTTGCCTGCAAGGTTCTCTGCTCCGTACTCTTTTGGGAAAGTAACATTGATCGTCTTCTCTTCGCCTGCTTTCATGCCGATAAGTTGCTCTTCAAAACCCGGGATAAACTGTTTTGAGCCGATTTTAAGGTTGAACTTCTCTGCTTTACCACCATCAAAAGGAACACCCTCTATCTTACCTTTGAAATCTATAATGGCACTATCGCCGTCCTTGATACCTCTTTTTGTCTTGATTGCCTCAAAAGGCGCTTGTGCTTCTGCAAGACCTTCAAGTCTCTCATCAATCTCTTTTTTAGTCACGCTTGGTTTTTTGAATGTCGGTACAACCTCTTGATACCCCTCGATAGTTATCGTTGGTTTGAGTGATACTTCAAGCTCTACATCGATACCCTCATCGCTGTTTTCAAACTTTTTAAAGAGTGGTTGTCCTATCACATCGCTTGGATTGATCTTTGCACTTTTGCTTCCCTCATCGAGCATAGTTCTCACAGCTTCGCTTTGTGCATCTTGTTCGAGTTTTTCACCATGCATTTTTTTGACAATATGGGCAGGAACTTTCCCTTTTCTAAAACCGGCTATATTCATAGTCTTACCGGCTTGTTGGGCTAATTTATCGATCTCTTGCTCTAACATCTCTTTTGAAATCTTTGCTTTCATTGAGATATTGGCATCATCGATCTTTTTAGTTGTAACTTTCACGCATATCCTTTTTATAAATATTGCGTGATTGTATCGAAAATTTAGTTAAAAAGATAAAATTATGATATTCCGAAGAAAAATCAACAGCGATTTGGGGACTCAATATGCCAAAATAACTAAAGCGCAAATTATTGTATAATTATGTTAACAAAACTAAAGGAGCATCTCGGTGAGCAAAGTCATGACAGAAACAAACTTACTTCAATTAGCAAGTAGTATGCCTAGTATTGTAAAACTAGAGCTTGCAAAAGGACATACCGTTAGTTATCGCTCTAACGAATATCCCGGCTTACTACTTCTTGAGTATCCAAATGGTCGTCTTGAATCTATAGATGTTGATTTACAAACAGGCGAAACTATCGTGCTTAAAACCCTAAGAGAAAGCCAAGTTGCCTAAAAAAGAATTATGGATAATTGCAGGGGCTAATGGCTCTGGCAAGACAACGCTCACACAGTTTTATCAGACTAGGTTTAAGAAAGAACTGTTATTTATAAACCCTGATGATATAGCTAAAGAGATAGACGACTCTTATGACGGCAAGGACGCATCACTCATATATAAAGCGGGGAAAGAGACTGTCATCAGGCAAAATAAATTGCTTGCGAGAGGTGTTAGTTTTGGTTATGAAACTACTTTTTCAGGCAAAAGAGATTTGGATATGATAGCCAAAGCTGAAGAGCAGGGTTATATAGTCAAACTTGTTTATATTGGATTGTCCGACATCAAAGACAATATCAGAAGAGTAAATAATAGAACTATAGCAGGTGGTCATTATGTGCCACCGCAAGATATCCAACGAAGATATTTTAGATCTATTGAAAATCTTGCAAAGGCACTCGTTAAGGTAAATTCTGTTTATATATTTGATAACTCTTTAGATAAGCATAGGCTTTTTGTTAGGATAAAAGATAATAAAATACTAAGATATGCTAAAAATGCCCCGGATTGGATTAGAAAACTACAACTTAAAGTTTTTGTAACTTGATAAAGCCAAATATCAATTGTCTATAATAACTAGGAAAACTCTCTGAGTAATCTATATTTATAAGTCATAAACAAGTGTGAGGTAGCCGCCTATATTAAATGCAAATGCTTGATATCCTTTTATCATAATAGTAATGGTTATCCACACTGTTACTATACCTGCTAACTGATCGACCATATCAGAACTACTGGCATCTTCTATAAATTGAAATATAATATCTAACTTATTTCCTAAATGAGTAAAAAACATTTACCAACTTTCTCTTGTATCTTTTGTACGAGATCGCTTTAGCTGTTTTGCTTTGGCAGCATTAATACAATTTGGTGTAAGTCCAAGTTCGCCAGGGTTGTTTTTACACTCAATAAGTTTGCTTTCTAGCTCTTGAGCATTTTCCGCGAGCGTATAATATTCAACTGTTTTGGTTTCTTCTTCGCCACATCCACTAAAACCTATCGCTAGAAGCAATGCTGTAAATATTATTTTTTTCATTCTATATACCCTTTTTTAATCAAATATACTTGAATTATCTTTTGTTTTCATGTCTTTAGAGATAGAAGCTTCTACGGCATTGATACAATTTGGAGTTTGACCAACTCCTCCGGGATCGTTTTTACACTCTTTGAATTTTGCTTCAAGCTCCTGTGCATTTTCAGGCTGCATATAATACTCTTTTGTTTTTACCTCTTCACCGCATCCGCTAAAACCTATTGCTAGAAGCAATGCTGTAAATAATGTTTTTTTCATATTTTTCCTTTAGTTTTAATATTTACTTGTTGTATCTTTTGTTTTCATAGCTTTTGATATAGCAGCCTCTACGGCATTGATACAATTTGGAGTTTGACCAACTCCTCCGGGATCATTTTTACACTCTTTGACTTTTGCCTCAAGCTCCTGTGCATTTTCAGGCTGCATATAATACTCTTTGGTTTTTACCTCTTCACCGCATCCGCTAAAACCTATTGCTAGAAGCAATGCTGCAAATAATGTTTTCATTTGATTTCCTTTTACCATCTTGTTGTGTCTTCTCTCATATTTCGCTTTTGCAGATCAGCCCTTGCTGCATTGATACAGTTTGGTGTCAATGCGAGTTCACCGGGATTGTCTCCGCACTCTTTAAGTTTTGTTTGAAGTTCTGCTGCGTTTTCATCTAACATATAATACTCAACTGTTCTGGTTTTCTCTTCACCACATCCACTAAAACCAATTGCTAAAAGCAATGCTGTAAATAATATTTTTTTCATTTATTCTCCCTATTGAGTTAAAAAACAATTATAGTGTACTATCTATATCAAAGCGCTAATTAAACCAGCCAAAACTAAACTTTTTTTCATTGTATCCTCCTTGAGACTTTATCGTCTTTTTCACTAACTGCTTGATAAACCGATTGCAACAAGCAACAAAGGCGAGGTAGCTACACCTATTATCGCCAATACCCACGCTAAGATGTTCACTCCTATAGCGCCGGTATTTTTAGTTTTGAGTGCTAAGTATGTTCCAAAAATTGCAACTATCATAGCCAATGGTACAAAAACAACCCCGAAAAATAAAATCCCTACTCCGGCAAGAACGCAAGCTATGATGCCTGCCGTCATTCCTCTTTTGCTTCCTACTTCTTCCATTTGAATTTCTCCTTTTTTTGATTTTTTAAAGTATGGCATTTAAAAATGGGGTAAAGATGGGATATAATAATAAAAGTTAGAATATGAGGTTATTTATGCAAAAATTTGAAGCAATATCTGTACTATACATAGACGATGATTGCGATCAAGTAATCGAAGCGGTAGATTTTCTAGAGTTAATTTGCGGGAAAGTATATAGTGCTACAGAACCGAAAAAAGGACTTGAACTGTATGAAGACTATAGTCCTAATATTGTTATTACCGATCTGAAAATGCCTACCTTAAGCGGATTAGATATAGCAAAGAAAATACGAGCAAAAAATGAAAATGTAGCAATTTTTATCACTACGGCATATACAACCGAAAATGCACTTATAGAAGGTATAAATGTTGGCATAACAGGGTGGCTAAAGAAGCCTGTAGAACCAAATGAACTTGAAACAAAAATAAAAACTGTCTATGAAAATTTTTTTACCGATGAGACGATTACTATCGCACCACAAAGCACTTATCACATACACAAGCAAACTTTACGGGTACAGAACAAAGATATAAGTCTTACAAGAAAAGAGAAATTGCTACTCAATACTTTACTGCGTAATGCTGGCAATATAGTTCCTTATAAGCAAATAGAATATGGCGTTTGGCATGATTCTTTTATGAGCGATGAAGCGCTACGCACAGTTATAAAAACTCTCCGTAAAAAAATCCCGGGCATTAACATTGTAAATGAACGCCATAATGGATACAAAATTGAAATTTTATGAATTCTCCCATCTTATTGCCATTTTGGTATCTTAATATAGTATTATGAAAAATATCATATGGCTCATCTTTTTACTTATAGGTTCTCTTTGGGGAGATAATCTGATTGCGCACATTAGTTACAAACATGTAAAAAATGGGCAGCTCTTTGACGCTAACGCTTCAATCTCTTTTAAACCTATCAATCTCAATAGAGATAAAAAAACGGGTGCTTATCTTGAGATACCACCAAATGAAAGCTACTGGATAGGTTATAGTTTTTTAGAGCCCTCTTCAGAAGGTATGCTCTATGTTGCGATCGATGATCTAGAGGTTGATCATCATCCACTCTCACCTGAACTAAAATATATACAATTTAGAAATAACGGCATACAATATATCTCCTTTATGTATAAAAAAGGTGATCCGCTTATTCACACTATGCATATAAAACAAAAGCCCCACACTCAATACCTTTACGGCATGGGTGTACTAGAGGCACAAAATTATCATGAGATAATGCAAAGAGAAAAATTTAGGTTTGCTTTTGCTATTTTTATTGTAGGTTTTCTCTCTATGGCGATAATTTATAGCTTAACTCTTTGGGCTTCCTTGCGCCAATCGCTCTATGGAGTGTATGCACTCATGCAGTTTGGCTTTGTATCTTATCTGATTTTTTCACCCACAATAGCTCTCGCTCTTTTTGATCAGCGGGTAGATTCTCAACTGTTTTTAGTCTCGGGCGGAATTACCACATTGGTAAGTACAATTTTTGTCAGAATTTTTCTTCAGACAAAAACTTATACACCAAAAATAGATAAACTTCTACTCTTTTTTCTTTATCTCAATATCGGTACGATTGTCTTTTCACTCTTTGGATATCCTGAAGGACTTCATTATATAAGCCATTATGTTGTTGCCTACCTTATTGCTGCGGTATTACGATTTAAACAGGGTTTTATGCCTGCAAAGTTTTTTATTTTGGGATGGGGCGTCATCACTGCAACCATTATAGCGGCAGAATTTTTTAATGTTTATCATATATGGTTTATACCCTTAGGTTTCATCTCTATCCCTTTTGAGGCGATTATGATGCTTGTGGCGATAAGTTATCTACTCAAAGAGCTCAAAGAAGCCGAAGAGCGTGCAAAAAAATCACTCTCTTATCAAAGTAAATTTGCTGTTATTGGTGAAACCATGGGTCAAATAGCTCATCAATGGAGGACTCCTTTAAATACGATGTCTTATCTTTTTCTCTACATAGAAAAAAAATCAGATGATCAGAAAATTAAAGAAAAATCATTAAAGGGGATAGAATATATACAGCATTTATCGCAAACTATAGATTCTTTTTTAGATTTCTATCGAGCACATAACAAACAAGAAGATTTAGATATAAAACAAGAGGTAGAGTATATAATTGATTTTCTATCTCAAGAAACAGAAAAATATGGGATTCATATTGAAGTAGAAGAAAAATCCAAATTGCAAAAAAAAGTCTATAAGAGCGCTTTACGACACATCATAATCAACCTCTTGCAAAATGCTATTGAAGCACATTTAAAACACCCTACAAAGAATAAGAAATCAATCATTATACAAATCGATGAGATATCTATTTCTATAATAGATAATGCAGGTGGAGTCTCTTTGGATATGAGAGAAAAATTATTTGAGCCTTATATAACAAATAAACCGGAGGGGAGCGGTATAGGATTAGCAATGAGTCGTCAAATG
>JACDJA010001477.1_pt1 | contig 19513 bp, 15 predicted proteins | sample 7449241 | NCBI WGS metagenome assembly JACDJA01 (sample SAMN14253289, study PRJNA609438) | sludge metagenome | isolation source: initial anaerobic sludge | collected 2018-12-20 | reverse complement strand
GGTCGGGCGAGTGTTCCCGCAGATGACCGTGGTGGTCGAGCGCTGACGGGTCGAGCGCTGACGGGTCGAGCGCCGTCGACGCACGTTGGCGGATGTCACATCGGCAGCGGCGTCGCTCGGACGGCAACGGCAATACGATACTGAACCGTTCCGTATCGAAAGGCCCGCCGATGAGTCACGCTGCTCCCTTGCACGAATCCGATCTGGTCGACCCGGTGGTGCATGCTCGTCGTTGGTTCACGCTGGCGACGCTGTGCCTCAGCCTGCTGATCATCGTGATGGACAACACCATCCTCAACGTGGCCATCCCGTCGCTGGTGAAGGAGCTGGGCGCGACCAACAGCCAGCTGCAGTGGATCGTCGATGGGTACACGCTGGTGTTCGCGGGCTTGCTGCTCACCACCGGCAGCCTGGGCGACCGGTTCGGTCGCAAGCTGGCACTGCGGGTCGGCATCGTGATCTTCGCGTTCGGTTCGGTGCTGTCGGCGCTGGCCGGCAGCCCCTCGAACCTCATCATGACCAGAGCGTTGATGGGCATCGGTGGCGCGCTGATCATGCCGTCCACGCTGTCCATCCTCACCAACGTGTTCCGCGACCCCAAGGAGCGCGGCCGCGCGATCGCCATCTGGGCCGGCTTCTCCGGCCTCGGGGTGGCACTCGGCCCGGTCATCGGCGGCGTGCTGCTCACTCACTTCTCGTGGAGCTCGGTGTTCTGGGTGAACCTGCCCATCGGCGCCATCGCGCTGGTCGCCGGTCACTTCTACGTGCCCGAGTCGAAAGACCCGTCGGCCCCGCGGCTCGACCCGCTGGGCGCGCTGCTCTCGATCGTCGGCCTCGGTGCCGTGCTCTTCGGCATCATCGAAGGGCCCGACAAGGGCTGGACGAGCACCGAGGTGCTGTTCGCGTTCGCGATCGGCATCACCAGCCTCACCGCATTCATCCTGTGGGAGCGTCACACCGACCATCCGATGCTCGACATGAGCTTCTTCAGCAACCCACGGTTCACCGCTGCCAACACTGCGGTCACGCTCACCTTCTTCGCCCTCTTCGGCTCGCTGTTCCTGATGACGCAGTACTGGCAGCTGGTGCACGGCTACAGCCCACTGCAGGCGGGTGTGCGGCTGGTGCCGTACGCGATGACGATGATGATCACCGCGCCGCTGTCGGCGCGCCTCGTGGAACGGCTGGGCACCAAACTGGTGGTCACCATCGGTCTCACCACGATCTCGGTGGCGATGCTCGTGCTCTCCACGCTGCACACCGATTCCAGCTACTTCCGCGTGATCGGCAACATGTGCTTCATGGCGCTCGGCATGGCACTGGTGATGGCGCCCGCCACCGAGAGCGTGATGGGTTCGCTGCCGCGGTCGAAGGCCGGCGTCGGTTCGGCCGTCAACGACACCACTCGCCAGATGGGTGGTGCGCTCGGTGTGGCCGTCATCGGCAGCCTGGTCGCCAGCGTCTACGCCGCCGGCATCGACGATGTCGCCGCCTCGTTCGGGCTCTCCGGCTCGGCACTCGGTGATGTGCGCGCCAGCCTCGGTGGGGCGTTGAAGGCCGTTCCCGGCATGGGCGCTGCCGGGCCCGAGTTCGCACGTGCGGCAAAGGACTCGTTCGTGCACGGTCTGTCCCTCGGCCTGCGCCTCGGCGCCGTGGTCGTGCTTGCAGCCGCGTTCGTGGCGTACCGGTTCCTGCCGGCCAGCGCTCACGATGCGGTCGACGATCGAGTGCCGACCGACCTCCAGCCAGTGGCCGGGTCATGAACAGTGTCGTGAGGGATGTCGTGAGGGACGTCGTGAAGGACGACGAGAAGGGTGTCGTGAGGGACGACGTGAAGGACGACGTGCGACGCGGCCGGCCGCGCAACGAGGCGTGCACCGGCGAGATCCTGGAGGCCGCACTGCAGCTCGTGGCCGATGTCGGGATCGCCGGTCTCACCATGGATGCCGTCGCCGCCGCCGCGGGGGTGGGCAAGGCGACCATCTACCGACGCTGGTCGTCGAAGGAAGCGTTGATGCTCGATGCCTGGATGTCGTGCGTGCGCACGCCACCCGTACCCGACACGGGCACGCTGCGCGGCGATCTGGAGGTGCTGCTCGGTGGGCTCGATCATCCGCTCAACGATCGCGAGTTGCAGCGAGTGTTCCCGCAGATGATCGCAGCGGCGAAGGTGAACCCTGATGTTGCCGATGCCTATCGTGCCTTCGTCGCACAACGCCGCGTGCCGCTGCAGGCCGTCCTGCAGCGCGGTGTGGAACGCGGCGAGATCGACCCTGCCGCCGATCTGGAAGTGGTGCACGACCTCCTGATCGCGCCGCTGATGTACCGCTGGGTGGTCACCGACGCCCCCATCGACGCCAACGTGATCCGGCAGATCATCGCCACCGTCACGGCCGGCGCTGCGCTGCCCTCCGGGGCTTGACGCTCACCGGCCTGACCCGTTCAGCGATTCCAACCGCGACAGGATGGCACCCTCAGTGAACGATCTGCGCTGCACGCCGTCCGGTCGGCGCGAAACGACATCGAGCGTGGAAGTGGCATGACCAGGCGCAGCTCGAACGGGTGAGCGTGTGGTGCGGGCGGAGGGACTTGAACCCACACTCCTTGCGGAACGGGCTCCTAAGGCCCGCGCGTCTGCCTGTTTCGCCACGCCCGCGGCGTTGCAGCAGCCTACTCGTCGGGTGCAGCGGCGACTCCGGGTGTCAGCGCGACATGCAGATCGAGGTGGCGGTGACCACCGGCAGATGAATCGCCCTGTTGGGGGTCCACTGGCGGTGCTTGGTGCGGTGGACGATCTCGTCGCCGGCCCGGCATTCGATGCGGCCCTCGACGAACTCGGCGACGCGCAGGGTGATGCTGCCTGCGGCGTGCGTCGCCCACAGGATCGGCGGTTCGACGGCGATCGGAGTGACGCTCGCCGGCCAGCGCTGCAGCGTGAGCCAATCCATCACGTGAGTGGCCGCGCGGCGACCGTCGAGCGCACACACGTCGGCCGTTTCGGCGGGGTGTGTGAGGTTGCCGATGGCGAACACGCCTCGCCGTTCAGTGTGCCCACCACTGTCGACCACCGGGCTCCTCGCGCCGGGCAGCAGTGGGAGGCCGCTCAGTCGGGCCAGCTCGTGATCGGGCACCCAGTCGCCCGTGAAGACCACCGTGTCGCACTCGATGCGGCGCCCATCGCTGAGCACGACGGCTTCGACTCTGGCGCCTCCGACGATCTCGGCCACGGCGACGCCGGTGTGGATGGGCACATGGTGGCGTGCGGCGGTGGCCACGCGCAGCGGTGCGTAGGTCTGGTGGCGGGGGAGCGGAGTGACCATCGCCGCCACGGTGCAGCCTCCATGAGCGAGCGTGAGGACGGCCGAGAAGCTGACGTGCTCGGCCCCCACGATGACGGCTCGCGTGCCGACCCGCTGATGGTGCAGCGCCGCGAACTGTTGGAGCGCGCCGGTGGTGAGCACTCCGGCAGGTCGATCGCCAGGCACCAACCGGGCCGCACGCGGCCGCTCGCGCACCCCGGTGGCCAGCATGACGGCGCCGGCCTGCACCGTCGTCGGCCCTGCGGCGCCCGTGGTGGTGACGCTGCCGTCGGCACACGAGTGCACGGTGCGGCCCACCTCGATCTCCACGCCCGCTCGCTCTGCTGTGCGCGTGAGCCGCGCCGCGTAACGCGGGCCGGTGGTGACCCGGTGGAGATCGCGCATGCCGTAGCCGAGGTGGGCGGTGTGACGTGGTACGCCCCCCGCCTGCAATTCACGTTCGTAGACGACCACGCGGCCTGCGCCGCGGCGGCGCAGCTCGATCGCCGCGCTCAGCCCCGCCGGGCCGGCGCCGACGATCACGACGTCTGCCGCACTCACGGCCGTTTCCTCCACTCGCTCATCGGGCCCTGATCGTGCCACACCCGGCGGGAGCCGGGCTCAACTCCTTTCGGTGTCGGCCTCCGGTCGCAGCAGCAGTTCGGGAGAGCCGCTCGGCGCCGCCGGGCCGGCTTGGATGAAGAACACCGGCTGCGAACCCTCCACGCCCTTGAGCTCCATCCCGTCCTGGCGTGTCGCATCCGCAATCGGACCGGCCAACGCTTCGGTCACCGCCGACACGGCGATCTGGCCTTCACGAGCAAGCGTGCAGTGGCGGCTGCCGACGTTGACCGTGTCGCCGATGACGGCGTACTGCATCCTGGCGGACGAACCCATGTGCGCGGCCACGACGTCGCCCGAGTGCAGCCCGATGCCGAAGTTGAGCCCTGGTAGCGAACGCTGGAAGAGCAGGTCGTTGAGGTGCTCGAGGGCGGAGAACAGCCGGCGGGCACAACGCAGCGCGGCTCGAGCATGGTCGTCCTGCGGCAGCGGTGTGCCGAAGACACCGAAGATCTCGTCGCCCGTGTACTGCAGCACCGTCCCGCCTTCGTCCAGCACCACCTGGGCCATCTGCTCGTAGTACGTGTTGAGCAGCTCGCGCACCTGGCTCGGCTCGAGGCGAGCGGCAATGGGCGTGAACCCGCGCAGGTCGCAGAACAGCGTGGTGACGGCCACGCGCTCGCCTTCCGAGGCTGCACCGGCGCGGCCGGACGCAACCAGCTGCTCGGCGACGCTGCGCGGCACGTACTGGGCGAACAGCGCCCGGATGCGCCTGCGCTCACGGACGACTTCGATCTGCCCGGCGACACCCAGCAGCAGCGCCGCGACGAGCACCGCCACCACCGGCAGCAGTGCAGGGAGCAGGCGACCCCGGTCGGCAACCGCGCGAGCGACCACGAGCCAGGCGATCGATGCGGCGAGTGCAGCGAGCGCGACGAGCCACCAACGTGTACGGGGGAGCAGCAACACGCCGACGAGGCCGATGACCGCCGCGAGCCACCCGAACAGCGGTGAGGCAGGGCGTTCGAAGTCGTTGCGCAACAAGGTGTTGACGGCGTTCGCCTCCACCAGCACGGCTGGTAGCGCACCGAGTGGCGTGTCGATGAACGTGGTCTTCGCCGGATCGACCGTTCCGACCACGATGATGGTGTCGCGGAAGAAGCCCGGCGGCGCGGCGTTGAAGTCGCCGGCCTGCAGCACCCGCGCGTCACCCAGTCGGTCGAGCCCGGTCGACCACCGGATGCGCAACCAACCGCTCTCCAGCGGCACGGCGGTGTCGCCCAGCCGGACGCTGTTCGCCGTCGGGCGTTCGATGGCCCGCCCGGTGCCCAGTTCCACGAGCCGGAGTGCGAGGCCGGGCACCACCGTCTGTGCGGACCGGTCGGCGGTGTCGAAGGCGAACGGTGGTATGTCGACGATGGCGCCGTCGTCGAGACGCTCGACGCGGGCGAGCCCCGGCACCGTGCGCAGCACGTCGCCACCATCGATGGCAGGTACTCCCACCCCGGCGAGGGCGCTGGCCAGTGGGTCGACGCGATAGCTCGTGACCAGCGGGATGCCGCTGGGCGATTCGGTGAGTGCAGGGTCGAGCAGCGGGGCGATTGCGGTCTGTCGCAAGACCGCCGAGCCGATGACGTTCTGGCGACCGGCGCCACCGTCGCTGAACGCCTGGCTGTCGAAGTCGACGTAGGCGATGGCCCGGGCGCCGTCGCGGGCGGCGATGGTGGCGATGTCGCGGTAGTACGTGGCCCGCAGGTGGGCGACCTCCGTGCCGTTGCCTCCCGCCCCCGTCGGAAAAGCGATCACCACCAGTCGAGAGTCGACGGGCACATCCGTGGGTACCAACCGGTCGGTGACCGCGTCACCGAAGCCGGCTTGCAGACCGGCACCGCAGAGGAGTGCGAGCGTTGCGATTGCGAGCGAGGTCGCCGCCGAGCGTCGTCGCGCCGAAGTGATCGCGCGCATCGGATCAGTCCCGTCCCGAGGGCGCGAGCTCGATCGTCGCCAGCACCGCTTCGCACGGGGAGCCGAGGACGACGGAGATGAGATCGTTGCCGTCGCCATCGGGTCGCGGCACCTCGACGAATCGCAGCGTCATCCCCGGTTGAACACCGAGTGAGCGGTCGAGGATGACCACCTCGTCACTGTCGGCAGCCACGTCGATCGCCGTGGCGGAGGTGCCGTTGAGATCGAGCGGGAACGCCGGCGTCACGATGGTGAGCGGCTCGAGGTCGGTGATGGCCGCGATCAGGTCGTCGGGCATCGGAGGGCTGACCAACGGGACCGGCTCGGTGTACAAGACGCCCCGCCACACCGAGTTGGCGACGTCGCTGATGACGAGGCAGGTGACGCCTTCCGCCTCCAGCCGGAGCTGCGACGTGCGCAGGAACGACTCCGCCGTGCTGATGCCCTCGAACCCGGCGAGCAGGTACAGGCCGCCGCTGCTGCGCTCCGAGTAGTAGGTGGCACCGGCCCGGTGCGGCCCTGTGAACGGCACGGGTTCGGCGGCCGCAGGGGCGGTGTCGGGTGGTTCGACGGTGAACGTCAACGACTCGGCGACCTCGGCAGCCAGCGGCCGATCTGCGACATCGACGGCGAAGCGATGGCCTCCCAGGTGCAGCTCGGAGAGCGTGCCCGAGTCGCCGGTGAAGTACAGCTGAGCGAGACCGGTGATCGGGGCGGACAGCGTTGCGTGGCATGCCCTGTCATCGTCGGGCACGCAGGGCGTTGCCCCGTCGAAGGCGCCGATCGAGTACGTCATCGAGCGGGCCGGAAGGCCGGCGACGGTGGTGTCGACGATCGGTCCGGCCTCGACTCCGGGTCGGCCAGCGAGCCAGGCCAGCAGATCGTTCGGAGCCGGCTCGGTGACGGTTTCCGTGTACGCGGGGTCGGCGAGCTGGTCGAAGGCGATCGTCGGCGTGTTGAACACCAACGAGTTGTCCACTTCCGTGACCGTCATCAAGGTCTCGGAGCCGGATGGGTCGCTCATGACGCTCAGGAAGCCCTCCTCCGCCATCGTGTAGAAGCCGTCGACGGGGAGCTCGAACGTGATCGGCACGATCGGCCCGGCAACCTTGTCGGTTCGATAGGTGCCCCCCGGTAGTGGGGTCTCGTTGCGCGGGGTCGCCGGTTCGGCCGATCCGCCCGGAGTCGTGTCGGCCCCCGTTGTGTCGGCTCCCGTTGCGTCGGCGATCAGCAAGGTGTCGGCCGGAGAGCCCGAACCCGCGATCGTCGACGGCGACGCGGCGCCTTCCACGACGAGGCTGTTGGCCGCGGGTGGCGAGTCGTCGGTGCTGCTGCAGGAGCAGGCGATGAGCCCGATGATCACGATGGCGAGGGGAGATCGCATGGGTTGCATCATCCGTCAGCCGCGAGCGGCCGTCTGTCGCCGGCACAACACAGCGCGCACACTCGACGGTGCCGCCGATGACCGCGGCGCCCGCCCGTCCCCGACCTTGCCGCGCCGCGAGCGGCCCGTGTTCACGGCAGGCCCATCCACTCGCTCATCGGGCGGTCGGAGGCAACGGCGGCGTGAGCGCACACTTCGGCCGCGCAGTAGAAGCCCTGGCATCTGCCCGCCAGCGCACGCGTCCTGCGGCGCAGCCCGTCGACATCGCGGGCCGGCACCGGTGCGGCGATCGCCGCGTCGATCTCCTCGGCGGTCACCCGTTCGCAGTGGCACACCACCGTGCCCCCTCGCTGGTACGGCCGCTCGCCGGCCTCGCCGAGAGGTGTGAGCCGGATGGTCGCGAGCTCGTCGAGTGCCTTCGGAGTCGCTGGCATGTGTGTGGCGAGCATCGCCAACGCGTCCTCGGCGAGTGCCATCGACGAGGTGAGCCCGGTGGACCGGATGCCACCCAGGCAGATGTACCGCGCCGATGGCTCGCACGACAGCTGGTAGTCGCTGTGCTCGGTGGCGGCGCGGAGCCCGGCGTACACGGCCGTGACCTCCTCGTCCATCAGCGCCGGCAGGATGCGATGCCCCTTGCGCAGCAGGCCGTCGAGGCCGGATCGGGTGCTGCCGGTGGCGCCGCGGTCGTCGATGTCATCGGCGGTGGGCCCGAGCATGATGTTGCCGAACACGGTCGGTGCCACCAGCACGCCCTTGGTGTGCGAGGTGGGCACGGGCAGGATCGTGCGGCCCAGCAGTGGTCGCGCCAGCTTGTCGAACACGATCAGCTCGCCCCGCCGCGGGCGGATGGTGAAGCCGTCGAACCCGAACAGTCGGTGCACCGTGTCGCCATGAAGGCCGGCCGCGTTGACGACGAAGCGTGCGCCGATCTCGCGGCCGTCTGCGGCCAGCAGCCGGGTCACCTCCGGGCCCACCACTGCGTTCGCGATCTCGAACCCGGTGAACAGGCAGCAGCCGTTGGCCACCGCCTCGGTGGCGAACGCGATGGGCGTGCTCCACGGATCGATGAGGTGCTCGCCGGGCACCAGCATCCCGCCGGTGATGCCGTCACCCAGGTGCGGTTCCATCTCCCGCACGGTCGCGGGATCCACCACCTCGGCGTGGTGATAGCCGTTCGCCGCCGCCTTCTCGGCCAGCGTCGGCAGGTTCGCCGCCTGCTCGTCGTCCCACGCCACCAGCACCGCACCGGTCTCCTCGACCGAGATGCCCACCGTGGGGGCGTAGGCCCGCAGCAGTGCATAGCCACGTGCCACCAGCCGCGACTCGACCGACCCCGGCACCGCATCGAAGCCGGTGTGCAGGATGGCCGTGTTGGCCTTGCTGGTGCCGGCGCCCACATCGTTGCGGGCCTCGACCAGGGCCACCGACAGGCGGTGATGGCTGAGCGCACGCACCACCGCACAGCCCACCACACCGGCGCCGACGACGACGACGTCGAACACCGCGTCGCTGGCGGGCCGTGCAGGGGTTCGGCTCATCAGTGATCCATCGTCGCGTCGGCCACGGCTCGCCAGCGGGCCAAGCGGTGCGCTGCCTCGTCGGCACTGATGGCGGGCTCGACGACGGCGCTCGGCCGCCACGCGTCTGAGGGCGCCGGTAGGCCGGCGCCGAGTGCGGCGAACGCACCCACGCCCAACGCGGTGGCGTGCGGCGAGGGGTACACCTCCACCGGGCACTGCAGCAGATCGGCCTGCACCTGCAACAGCGTGCGGCTGCGGGTGAGGCCACCGTCGACGCGCAGGCGAGTGAGCGGTGCGCACAGGTCGCGACCAGCGGCCTGCGCCAGCAACGCCACCTGAGCGGCGATGCCATCGATGGCGGCGCGCACCAGGTGGCCGCGCTCGGTGCCCAACGACATGCCGGTGAACGCCGCCTTCGCATGCGGCTTCCAGTACGGCGCGGCCAGCCCGGCCAACGCCGGCACGAACGTGACCCCTGCAGCGTCGGCGACGCCACCTCCGAGGTGGTCGAGGTCGGCGGGCTCGCTCATGATGCCCATGTCGATCAACCAGCTCACCGCCGCGCCAACGGTGTACACCTGGCCGTCGAGGCACCAGGTGAGCTCGTCGCCCAACCGCCAGGCGGGGCACCCGACGAGCCCGTTCGTCGAGCGGGTCGGCGTGCTGCCGGTGCAGGCCAGCATGAATGCTCCGGTGCCGTACGTGCACTTCGCTTCCCCGGCGGTGTGGCACCCCTCGGCGAACAGCGCCGCCTGCTGATCGACGCATGCCCCGGTGATGGGCACGTTGCCGCCGAACGTGCTGCACTCGCCCAGCGGTTGCGCGTTGCCGACCACCGTTGGCAGATCGGCGGCGTGCAATCCGAAGATGGCACACGCCTCGTCGCTCCACGAGCCGGTCTCCAGATCCAGCAGCAGCGTGCGCCCAGCGGTGGCCACGTCGGTGACGAAAGCTCCACACAGCCGGTGCAGCAGCCAGGTGTCGGTGGTGGTGATGGTGAGCTGCGCTGCCACTCGTTCGCGCAGCCACGCCATCTTCGGCGCCACGAAGTACGGGTCGAGCTCCAGCCCGGTGAGGTGCGCCAGCCGTGGCCCGTGGTGCGCGAGGGCATCGCAGATGCTGCTCGAGCGGCGGTCCTGCCACACGATGGCCGGGCCCTCGGGGCGGCCGGTCGCGCGATCCCACGCCATCACGGTCTCGCCCTGGTTGGCCAACCCGATCGCATGCAGCGCCGGGCGCCCGGCAGCGGCCAGCGCCTGCTCGCCGGCGGCAACGACGCTGATCCACAGCGCGTCGGCGGCCAGTTCCACGCCTCCGTCGGCAGTGGCGTGCACGACTACCGGCACCTCTGCCAGCCCGATCACGCTGCCGTCGTCGGCCACCACTACCGCCTTGGTGGCCGACGTGCCTTGATCGATCGCCAACACGGCCATCCCCGCACACTAGGCGGCCCGCCCGCCACCACGCCGTGGCGCCCGCCGCACGACGGCGCCCGCTGCCTCCCTAGGATCCGGGCATGGCGTTCACCGGCTTCCCCCACGAGGCATTCGCGTTCTACGAACGGCTCGCCGCCGACAACTCGCGCACCTTCTGGCTGGCCAACAAGGCCGTGTTCGAGGCCGCAGTGCGAACCCCGATGGTCGAGCTGACCGAGACGCTCGGTGACCACGGACCGTTCCACATCTTCCGCCCGAACCGCGACGTGCGTTTCGCCAAGGACAAGACCCCGTACAAGGACCACATGGGCGCGTACAGCGAGAGCGAGGGCGGTGCCGGCTACTACATCCACTTGGGCGCATCGGGCATCCTCACCGGCTGCGGGTACTACGACATGGCGGCGGATCAGCTCGAACGGTTCCGCGCGGCCGTGGACGCATCGGCCACCGGCGAGGACATCGCAGCGAAGTGCGCCGCGGTCGCGAGGCAGGGCTTGCGCCTCGGCGCGATGAGTGAGCTGAAGACCGCGCCACGGGGCTACCCGAAGGACCACCCGCGCATCGAACTGCTGCGCCGCAAGGGCCTGATCGTCACCCAGGAGTGGCCGCTGGCGAAGTGGATGCACACCAAGCAGGTCGTCACGCGCATCCGCGGCGCCTGGTCGGCCGCCGATGCGGTGACCGAGTGGCTCGACACCCACGTCGGCCCCAGCACGTTGCCGCCGGGCGACGCCTACGATCGCTGAGCCGCCGCCGCCCGCACACTACGCGCACCCGGTCTCGGCATCGGTGGGCCGCTGCGCGACGCTGAGGCGGGGTCCTCGCTGCGGTACGGATGTGTTCATCTCGTGGCACGGAAACTCCGGTTGGCACCCCCCGCAACCACAGATGCCGTTGCCGTCGAGCGAGTACTCCACGCGTGGACGGTCGGGAACGGGAGGGCTGCGCGCACAGACCCACTACCCAGCGCAGTAGGAGCGCTAGCCGGTGGCCGGCACATCCACGAACTGCCACGTGCGCGGTGAGATCTCGGTGAACTCGAAGACCTCGCCATGCAGGGAGTCGATTCCCGATCAGGCGACGGGGATCCAGACCAGGCAGAGCTGAGTGACCTTCACGTCGCTCTTCTCCAGCGGGATGGGCACGGTGGTGATGTCCTTCGCCACGTTCATCCACTTCGCGTCGATGTCGGTGACCTCCTGCGCGAGGTCGGCTGCGAGGTCTTCCATCTGCTGGTGCAGCAGCTGGATCTTGTTCTCGGCAGCGTCGAGCCGTTCGCCGGAGGCAGCGGTGCGGCCGCGCTTGCCGGCGGCGGTGCCGGCCTTGCCGAACACCGAACCGAGCATGCCGCCGCGCGACTTGCGACCGCCGAACAGGTCGCCGAGGATGGACCCGGCAGTCGAGAACAGCTCGTCGTTCCGGCGACCCTTCTGCTCGGCCTCCAGCACGTCGGCGCGATCCTCCGCCGCCTGCAGTTGGGTGTGCAGCGAGGTGACCTTGGCCTGGTACTTGTCGCGCAGCTTGGCGGTGTCGGCATCGCCCTTCGCGTCGGCCGCCTGGTAGCAGCGCTGGTAGAACGCGTCGGCGGTCTCGCCGGGGCGGCTGTAGAGCTTGAGCTGCTTGTTGACCTGCAGCTCGATGCTGCGGCTGCGCACCAGATGGTCGATGAGGTCGCGCTCGACGCCGGTCCAGAACGTCTTGTTCTTCAGCGGAGCCCTGGTGAGCTGGTACGTGATGCTGGGTGGCACTTCCACCCGCAGGTCGCGGTCGTCGTAGTCGACGGCGACAGCGCGCGACGGATCGACCTGCTCGCCAACCGGGAACAGCACGGCTTCGTACTCCTCGTCGTGGATCAGGTCGGCCTTGTCGTCGTCGTAGCGCAGCGCCAAGCGAGCCACGACGGCCGGCTGGAAGCGAGTGCCACGCGGGTCGCCGCCCACGGCCGTGAGCCATGGCGCGGCGACGTCGGCCCACCGGATGGCGACGCCCGACGCGACTTCCTGCATCACCGGCGATTCATCGGCGGCCAGAGCGCCGGCGGGCGCGGGGGCGATGGTGGCGGCGGGGCCCGATGGTGGCGGCAAGGGGGCGGCCGCAGGGGCGGCGTCGGCGGCTGCGGCGGGGGAGCCCTTCTGGCCGGCCATCAGCACTGCGATCTGGTCGCGCGTGAGCGGGCCGCGCAGGTAGCTCATCGCCCAGCGGGTGGTGAACACCTCCGGTTGGTCCTTGCCCGCTCGACGGAGCACGAACTCGCGCTTGGCGAGCCCGCTGATGGTGTCGCCGATCGCCCCCACATCGACTCCGCCGGCAGCGGCACTCATGCCATCGAGCAGGCGCTGCTTGTCGCGGTCGGTCTGCAAGCGACCGATCATCCACGTGCCGGCGTTCGACAGCGCCTTGTAATCCACGTCGACCGGGTTCTGCGTGCTGAGCACCACACCGACGCCGAAGGCCCGCGCCTGCTTCATCAGCGTCATGATCGGCTTCTTCGTGGGGGGCATGGCAGTGGGTGGCAGGTAACCGGCCACCTCGTCCATGTACAGCAGCGCGCGCAGATCGGTGGTGCCGCTCTGCTTGCGCATCCACGTGACCAGCTTCGACAGGATGAGCGTGGTGACGAACTGCCGCTCCTGGTCGCTGAGGTGTGCCGTGGTGACGATGGCGCATCGCGGCTTGCCGTCGGGCGAGTGCAGCATCGTGTCGATGTCGAGCGGCGGCCCGTTCATCCACGCGCTGAACGATGGCGACGCGAGCAGGCCGTTGAGCCGCATCGCGAACGCCGTGCGGTCCTTGGGCGGGAAGAACTGATCCAGCTCGAACACACCCAGCTTGCGGATGGGCGGGTTCAGCACCATGCCCACCAGCGTGGGCAGGTCGAGGTCGCGCTGCGCGTTCCACTCGTGGTGGATCAGGTTGCTGAGCAGGATGTGCTCGCGGCTGCTCAGGGGGTCGGCCTCGATGTCGACCAGGCTGAGCAAGCCCGACACGAAGCCTTCGATCTCGTCGCCCACGATCTCGGGGTCGGCGCCGGCAGTGGGTGCCCGCAGCGAGCCGATGATGTCGAGCCCCACGCCGGCGTTCGAGCCCGGTGTGTAGATCGTGAACTCGGCTCGTGCGCGCAACGCTGCGATGCGATCCGGGCCGAGGCCCCAGCCGGCCAGGCCGTCGGTCCATGCCTTCGCCTGCGCGGCTGCGAACTCGGGCACGGTGGCGCCCGCCTTACCGGCATCGCCTTCGTTGACCCACGGCTCGAAGTCGATCGCGGCGAGCGCGGGGAACGTGAGGCACAGGTTGGTGAGATCGCCCTTCGGGTCGATCAGCAGCGTCGGCACGCCGGCCGACAACGCCTCCTCGATGAGCACGATGCCCAGGCCGGTCTTTCCCGACCCGGTCATGCCCACGATCACGCCGTGCGTGGTGAAGTCGCCGCTGGGCAGCAGCACGTTCTTGTCCGTGCGCGAGTGCTGAGCAGGATCGATCAACCCGCCGAGAAACAGTTCAGCCATAGCTCGCCACGGTAGCGGCCCCTCCCCCCGAGCTTTACGTACAGGCTGTCGGCCGCTCACCTGGGGCTGTGAGTCCGGGTTCTTGACACAAACCGGAGTTGAACTGCTATCGCAGGGTGACGCGGTACGAGCAACGCTGGCCACCGTCGAGCAGGTGCTGCTCGCGGGCCACCGTGACATCGGGCCCGAGCGCCTTCTGGAACAGGTCGAGCTCGGCACTGCACAGGCCGGCGCACGAGTCGGCCGCACCTTGGATGGGGCAGTGGTGCTCGACCAGCGTGATGTGGCCATCGCCCTCGACGGCCTCGGCGAGGTAGCCCTCGGCGCTGCGCAACTCGGCGATGCGGTGCACTCGCTCGGACATGTTGGCGGCGCCGTCGAGCACGCCGCGATAGTTGGCCAACTGGCGCTCGGCGCGAGTGCGCACGACTGCCTCGAGCGCCTCCTCGCCGAGGGCGCTGCGGATGGAGGCGATGAGCTCGACAGTGAGATCGCTGTGCCGGTCGGCGAACAACGAACTGGCCGATGCCGCGAGGCGCCAGTGCACCGGAGGCCTGCCGCGCCCGCTGCTGGGGGCAACTACCCGCTCGACGAGCTCGGCGCCCTCGAGCGCCTCGAGGTGCTGACGGATTGCAGTGTCGGTGAGGCCGAACTCGGCCGCCAGCTCAGGGGCGGTGGAGGTGTCGGCCCGCTTCAGACGCTCGATGATCCGCCGCTTGGCGCCGGAAAGATCGTTGGCGGCCTCGGACATCGCGCCATCCTACCGATGGCTGTTCCGCGACCTCATCGCAACCGGTCTGCGCGAAACCCCTCCGGGTTTGACAAAATGTTAACCATGACCGTTTCCGCCGGCACCGACGCCATCGCTCACGCACTCGAGAACCAGTTCGGCCTGGCCGATCGCGTGGTCGACGCGGCTGCATTGGCGAACAGCGCGGCGCGCTTCAAGGAACGTCGCATCACACTGCCCACGTTCGCGCAACTGGCGGATCCGTCGTCGTTCGATGCAGCAGTCGTCGGCGATGCCGACAAGAACGGCCCCGACGCACGCAACCTGTGGCGAGTGCACTGGTACAACGACATGGCCGGCAACCGCGTCGGCGTGCCCGACCACGTCGTGCTGCCCAGTTCGCTCACCGGCGTGGAGAGCCCGATCATCGTGGTGTTCGGCGACCGGTTCCCGATGATCACGGCTCACAAGGTGCTGGCCGCGTACGCATGCCTCGCTCCGCGCATCGTCACCGGCCAGTTCGACCCCACTCGCCACCGCGCGATCTGGCCGAGCACCGGCAACTACGCCCGCGGCGGCATCGCCATCAGCCGCATCATGGCGTCGCGCGGTGTCGCCATCCTGCCGGCCGGCATGAGCCAAGAGCGGTTCGACTGGCTCGACAAGTGGTGCGAGAACCCGAAGGACGACGTCATCCGCACGGTCGGCACGGAGAGCAACGTGAAGGAGATCTACGACGCGTGCAACGAACTGGCCAAGGACCCCGGCAACTTCGTGCTCAACCAGTTCTGCGAGTTCGGCAACCACCTGGGTCACTACGAGGTCACCGGTCGTGCCCTGGGCCACGCGTTCGAAGCTGCCCGCACGGCGTCGGGCCGCGATCTGCGGCTGGCGGCGTTCACCAGCGCCACCGGCTCGGCGGGCACCATCGCCGCCGGCGACCGGCTGAAGCAGGAGTACGGCACTCGCATCGTGGCCGTCGAGGCGCTCGAGTGCCCCACCATGCTGGAGAACGGGTTCGGTGAGCACAACATCCAAGGCATCGGCGACAAGCACATCCCGCTCATCCACAACGTGATGAACACCGATGTGGTGGTCGCCGTCAGCGACCAGGCAACGGACCAGCTGTATGCGATGTTCAACAGCGACGACGGGCTCGGCTACCTGGCCGACCGGCGCCATGTGCCGCGCCAGATCCTCGACACGCTGCAGCACTTCGGCCTCTCCTCGATCTGCAACGTGCTCGCGGCCATCAGCACCGCCAAGGTGCTCGGCCTCGGCGCCGATGATGCGATCGTCACCGTCGCCACCGACGGCGCGGCCCTGTACCCGAGCGAGTACACGAAGATCACGGCTCGCGACTTCGGCAACGGGTTCACCAACCTCGATGCCGCGCAGGTATGGGGCGAGCACCTGGCCAACGTGCCCACGGCCCACACGCTCGAGCTCACCGAGCGAGAGCGGAACCGCATCTTCAACCTCGGCTACTACACATGGGTCGAACAGCAGGGCACTCCCTTCGAGCTGTTCGAGGCCCGCCGGCACCAGTCGTTCTGGCATGGCCTGCGCCGCCTGCTGCCGGTGTGGGACGACATGATCACCGAGTTCAACGACCGCGTCGCTGCGGGCTGACGGTGGTGATGGATCGGCCGCTCGTGGCGGGTTGGCAGTGCGTCGTGTGTGGTGCATCCGTCGACATCGCGCAGCCGTTCACTTGGCGTTGCCCCAACGCCACCGAGACCGACCGGCGCCACGCCATGCAGTTGGTGCAGGGCGTCGCGCCGCTGCTGTCCACCGGCGAACCCAACCCCTTCCTCGCCTTTCGCCGCTACCTCGCATGGGACGGCTTCGTTGCGGCGCACGGCCTCACCCCCGCCGCCCGCCACGCGATGGTGGCCGAGCTCGACACGCTGGTCGCGTCGGTCGCCGGCACCGGATTCGTGACCACGCCGTTCGAGCGTGCCGACAGCCTCAGCGAGGCGCTCGGCTTCGGCGCCGATGGTGGCGTCTGGGTGAAGGACGAGACGCACAACGTCGCCGGTAGCCACAAGGCTCGCCACCTGTTCACCATTCTGTTGCACCTGCGGGCTGCCGAGCAGCTCGGCCTTGCTCGCTGGGCGACGCGCCCACCGCTCGCGATCGCGTCCTGCGGCAATGCGGCCCTGGCGGCGGCCACTCTCGCGGCAGCGGTGTCGTGGCCCATCCGTGTCTTCGTGCCGGTTGGCGCCAACCCGGTCGTGGTTGCACGGCTCCACTCCTTGGACGCACACGTGGTGGAGTGCCCGCGGTTGCCGGCCGACCCACCTGGCGATCCTTGTGTGCATCGGTTCCGAGAGGCTGTGGCGCAGGGGGCTGTTCCGTTCAGCGTGCAGGGCCCGGAGAACGCGTGGTGCCTCGATGGCGGGCGCACCATCGGTTGGGAGATTGCGTTGCAGGCCGGCGAGCAGATCTCCGACGAGGTGTCGCGCCGCCCACTCGACCGCTTGTTCGTGCAGGTGGGCGGCGGAGCCTTCGCCGCCTCCGTCGCCGCCGGCTATCGGATGAGCGGCGCCACTCCTTCGCTGCACGCGGTGCAGACTGAGGCGTGCGCGCCGCTGCTGCGAGCGTGGGACCGATCGTCATCGCTCGGTGGCGCGGGGCAGGCAGCCGCGCACTGGAGCGAGTGCATGTGGCCATGGGAGCACGTCGGCAACTCGGCAGCGGATGGGATCCTCGACGACGAGACGTACGACTGGCTCCCGGTGCTGGGCGCCATGGCCGAGAGTCACGGCTCGCCAGTGGTGGTGAGCGAAGCCCACGTGCTGCAGGCCAATGATCTCGGCTGCCGGACCACCGGCATCGACGCCAGTCACACCGGCACCGCCGGCCTGGCGGGCCTGCTGGCCGTTCGCGACGAGGTGCGCGCCGACGAACGGGTGGCGGTGATCTTCAGCGGCATCCGTCGCTGAACCGGCCGGCGACGCCATCGGGCGTTGCGCCTGTGCGCTCGAGCTCGACTCGGCGAGCGGGAGCGCGCACACGCGTCAGGCTTCGTGGAGGCGGCCGTCGGCGACGTCGTAGACGAAGCCGCGGATGTGGTCCTTGTACTGCACGAACGGGCTGTGGCGCAGGCGGTTGATGCTCTGCCGCGTGTCGGTGTACGGGTCGGTGAAGCACTCCAGCGCCCACCACGGCTTGATGCCCACCTCGGCCTCGAGCTCGGCCTTGAACGCATCCTCGGTGATCGTCTGCAGGCCGCAGTTGGTGTGGTGCACGAGGATGATCTCGCGTGTGCCCAGCAAACGCTGCGAGAGCACGAGGGATCGGATCACGTCGTCGGTGACCACGCCGCCCGCGTTGCGGATGACGTGTGCGTCGCCCTGGGCGAGGCCCAGCATCTGGAAGATGTCCATCCGGCTGTCCATGCACGCCACGATCGCGAGGTGCCGTGCCGGTTGCAGTGAGAGATCGCCGTCGGCGAAGGCTTCCACGTACTGCGCGTTGTGGGCCAGCAGCTCATCCACGTTGGGTTGGAACGGTTCGTCGGTCATCGGTGAACCCTTTCGGTGGGCCGGGCTTGCAGGAGGGTCGGGCGACTCGGACGGTAGCGTTGCGGCCATGACCGACACCACTCGTCCCATGGGTCTCGACGGCGGCATGGATCCGCGCCTCGACGTGTTCAACCGTCTGCTGAAGAACCGAGTGGTCATGCTGGGCACCGATGTCAACGACGACATCGCCAACCAGATCTGCGCGCAGCTGCTGTACCTCGAGGGTGAAGACCCCAGTGCCGACATCTGGCTGTACATCAACAGCCCCGGTGGTTCGGTCACGGCCGGCATGGCCATCTACGACACCATGCAGTTCGTCAGCTGCCAGGTCGCCACCGTCTGCATGGGCATGGCTGCCAGCATGGGTCAGTTCCTGCTCACCGCCGGCGCCGCCGGCAAGCGGTTCACGCTGCCCAATGCTCGCATCATGATGCACCAGCCGCTGGCCGGCCTTCGCGGCCAGGCAACCGACATCGCCATCCAGGCCGAGCAGCTGAAGTACACCAAGCGGCGCATGGCCGAGCTCATCTCGCACCACTCCGGTCAGCCGCTCGACAAGATCCAGGCCGACAGCGAGCGCGATCGTTGGTTCACCGCCGACGAGGCCAAGGCCTACGGCTTGGTCGACAAGGTCATCGTGCGTCGCGGCGAGATCGTCTGACGCACCGTTCCTCACGGGCGGTCAGCCGCCCGATGTGGTCGGGGCAGGTGCTGCAGCGGTCGCTGTCGGTGCCATGTTGCCGATCAACGCGCCGCACTTCTGTTGGGTGTAGGTGATCACTCTGTTGGCTGCGGGCTCGCTGGCCCTGGCCGTGTCGGCGACCAGCTGCATTGATGCGGGGTCGGCGGGGTCGACGGTGACCGCGGTCTCGAGACTGCTCATCATGGTGTTCCACTCGGCCTCGATGGCCAGTGGCGCCGAGCGAGCGACTGCCCGCCACGAGGCGAGCACCCTGTCGATGTCGGTGTCGGTGCCGATGGTTGGCGAGTTCAGGTCGCCCAATCGGTTGCCCACCTCGGTGCAGTAGTTCGCCTCACTGCGTTGATCGGCGTCGTTGTCGCAGCCGGTGAGAGCGAGCGACAGCGCTGCCACCGCGAGTGCGATGATGCGTGCTGCCGAGCTGCTCATGCTGCGAGTCTCTCAGGTCATCCCCGCTGGTGCGCGGTCACCTTGGACGCAGCAGGTTGTCATCGACCGGCCGCCCGATATGTTGCGACGTGTAGCCGTCGGGGAACCGGTCGCCGTTCCCTCCCTCGTTCGTTGGTGCGTCAGCACCACCAGTCCGTCGGAGGAGGCGCGCATGCTCGCTGCTGTTCGCTCTGCCACGGTGTTCGGCGTCGAGGGGCGCCCGGTCACCGTTGAAGTGCACGTGTCCACAGGGTTGCCCGCGTTCCAGATCGTCGGCCTGCCCGATGAAGCGTGCCGAGAGTCGCGCGATCGGGTCCGTGCTGCCGTGCTCTCCAGCGAGCTGCAGTGGCCCTCGTGCCGGGTCACGGTCAACCTGGCGCCGTCCAGCCAGCGCAAGGGCGGCTCCGGGCTCGATCTCGCCATCGCCGTCGGGTTCCTCGCCGCCAACGG
>JACDJA010001476.1_pt1 | contig 19520 bp, 18 predicted proteins | sample 7449241 | NCBI WGS metagenome assembly JACDJA01 (sample SAMN14253289, study PRJNA609438) | sludge metagenome | isolation source: initial anaerobic sludge | collected 2018-12-20 | reverse complement strand
TTTGGCCATCTCAATGATACCAAGTAATCAATGCAGGCTTGCTCCGATTTAAACATTTCTTCAAATTCCATTTGGTCTGCCGGATATTTCATTTCGTAAAGATAAAACTTTACGGGAGATGATTAGATACCCCATTTTAAAGATTAAAGGTAAAATGTAAACAGTATTAAATAGCCCAAAGTACACGTGCGCAGGGTAGCCCCCTTGGGGTTGGGGTCGCGGTGGGAAAGGCAAAAAAGCAATATCAAAAGAACTTTATATCTTTGTTAGAATGGAATTCGTTAAAATTATTTTTAATATTGATAGGGTCCTGCTATGAAAACTCGTTTCACCAAAGCATTAAAAATCACTTTGATAGCCATTCTTGCCATTGCGGCTACTTACTTCATTCTACCCAAATACCTTCAAAAAGCTCTAATATATCAGCTGCCTGGCATATCCGATTATCAGATATTCGACAACCGCACGGTAAGCGCCGGCATTCCACACCCCTGGCCACGGGCAACAAACTACAACCAATTTACGCCGCCAGAGGCCTATGCCGACACACTTGACCATTTCAATACCATCGCGTTTCTGGTTATTCAGCACGACTCCATCCTTTTTGAAACTTACAGCGGTGGATTCTCGGCTACCAGTCTATCCAACTCCTTCTCCATGGCCAAGAGCATAGTGGGACTGCTAACGGGCTGCGCCATCTCCGATGGCTATATTCACAGCCTCGACGATAAAGTACTGCAATACCTCCCCGAATTGGAAGGGTCCCATGCAGACGAGTTGACCATCCGTCATCTCCTCACCATGAGTTCAGGCTCTTCGTGGGACGAAAGTTACAGCTCCCCGTTTTCGCTCACCACACAGGCTTATTATGGTCACGATTTGGTTAAAACATTTCAAAAAGTAAAGATAACGGAGAAGCCTGGCGGGCATTTCACCTACAAGAGCGGAGACACTCAGCTGTTGGCCAGGATATTAACCCGCTCCACAGGTAAATCACTGGCCAAATACACTTCCGAAAAGCTATGGCAACCACTGGAGGCCGAACAGGATGCCCTCTGGTCACTGGACCATCCCGGAGGAGAAGAAAAGGCCTATTGCTGCTTTAACAGTAATGCGCGGGATTTTGCCAGGCTGGGAGTTCTGGTGCTGAACAGGGGCCAGTGGAAAAACCGGCAACTGGTACCTGCCGGCTATATAAGAGAAAGCACGACGCCTGCAAATCATTTGGCTAAGGATGCAAATGGAACAGATTATTACGGACTGCACTGGTGGATGATGCGCTACAAGGCGATGGAGATTCCTTATGCACGTGGCATACTGGGTCAATACATTTTTGTGCTCCCGGCCTTTGATGCTGTAATTGTAAGGTTGGGTCACGAACGCAGCAAAGAGAAAAGGGGCGCACATCCGCTGGACGCCTACACATGGGTTGACCTGGGCATTAAAGTGTTATTCCAAAATCAATAAGCACGCGTATCGACATTTTCTATAAAGTTAATGAAGGAGGTGTTCACCACTTTGTTGCCACCCGGGGTCGGATAATCGCCGGTAAAGTACCAGTCGCCCAGGTCGTTGGGACAGGCTTTGTGCAGATTCTCAACCGTTTGAAACACAATCTCCACCTCGGCATTAATTTCAGAAGATTTGAGCATGGCGGCCATTTTCTCGGAGATTTGCTCATCATTAAATGGCCGGTAAATCTCTTTCACATAATTCACAATCTCCTCCTTGGGTAAATATTGCTGCTCCTTGCACTTCTTGTAAACCTCATCAATAACATGCGACATCCCCTTGTCGTGAAGCAATTCAATAGCCGCAGCAAAGGCAGAGAAATCCTTGATGCGGGTCATATCAATGCCATAGCAATCGGGATACCTTATTTGAGGGGCCGATGACACCACTATTATCTTTTTGGGATGCAAGCGGTCTAATATCTTTAAAATACTCTTTTTAAGCGTTGTACCCCTCACAATGGAGTCGTCGATAATGACCAGTGTATCAGAATGGTTTCTCACAATTCCATAGGTCACATCGTAAACGTGAGCCACCAAATCGTCGCGTGCATTATCAGAGGATATAAAGGTACGCATCTTCACATCCTTTATGGCCACCTTCTCAATGCGGGGCTCAAAAGAGAGTATTTTGGTCAATGCCTCCGGAGTCATCTCCTTACCCAAGGCCATTATCTTCTCTCCCTTCTCCTGGTCAAGGCGTTCCCTCACCCCCTCCATCATGCCATAGAAGGCGGTTTCGGCGGTATTTGGGATGTAGGAAAAAACGGTATTTTGAAGATCAAAATTGATTTTTTGAAGAATGATGGGCGTGAGGAGTTTGCCCAGTTGCTTCCGTTCCAGGTAGATGTCCCGGTCGCTGCCCCTCGAAAAGTAGATCCGCTCAAAGGAGCAGGATTTGCGTTTTTGAGGTACACTCACCAGCTCCTGGGTAATTCGCCCGTTCTTTTTTATGATGAGTGCGTGTCCTGGTTTAATCTCATGAACTTCCGCAGCTTTTATATTGAGGGCAGTTTGAATAACGGGTCGCTCCGAAGCCACCACTACTATTTCGTCGTCCTGATAAAACGAAGCAGGCCTTATACCGCAAGGGTCGCGCAGAACAAAGGCATCGCCATGGCCCACCATTCCGGCAATCACGTAGCCCCCATCCCAGCGTCGGCTCGACCGCTCCAGGATTTTACGTATGTCCAGATCCCTCTCTATGTGCGCAGAAATATCTCTGTTCTTATGCCCCTCATTTTTAAATTGTCGAAACAACAACTGATTTTCCTCATCCAAAAAATGGCCAAGATTTTCAAGTATGGATTCGGTATCGGTATAGTCCTTAGGGTGCTGCCCCAGCTCCACCAGAGCGGTAAAGATTTCATCCACATTGGTCAGGTTAAAATTACCGGCAATCACCAGGTTACGGGATCTCCAGTTATTTTCGCGCATCACCGGATGCACCTGCTCTATACTGCTGTTCCCAAAAGTTGCATAACGCAAATGCCCCATATACAGTTCACCGGCAAATCGCAGATTCTCCTTGGCCCAAACCGGGTCTTCGAGCAATTGCGGATGGTGCTCGCAAACAAGGTCGAAATGTTGATGTATTTCTTGAAACACCTCCTGAATAGGGTTGTCGCCATTGGAACGCTCGCGGGAGAGGTATTTCCTGCCCGAAGGTTGATCGATTTTAAGACTCACCACACCGGCACCATCCTGCCCCCGGTTGTGCTGCTTCTCCATGAGAAGATATAATTTATTGATACCGTAACGCCACGTACCATACTTTTTCTGATAATAAGCCAGTGGTTTCAAAAGCCTTACTAAAACAATACCGCACTCATGCTTTATCTGATCGCTCATAACAGAGTTTAAAATAAATGAAGTGCAAATTTATCGCTTATTTTTGTAACAATCCGGAATGTGAAGGGAAGAATTTCTTTAGTTTAGGAATCATTGGTGTCCGGTTAAATAGTAATAGATTCCTCCCTGCCTTCGTGCCCTCGGCAGGCAGGAAAGAATCTACAATATAAAATTATGTTTTTACCGGACAATAGTGTTTAGGAATAGAAGGAGGAAAAAAAGATGGCTTCGGGCGAGCCCTTGCAATGATGGTCCCGTCATTATGGCAGATCGTTCAGCTTCACATTAAAGTCTTTAACCACATAACAGTTGGGGAAGCTGTCTTTCAGCTGATGCAGCAGCGGGAGTGCTTCGTGCTTATGCCTGAAACTGCCTACCCGCACCCGCCAGAAGGGGGCGTTAAAATCTACATAGATTTGTTCCGAAGGTAACTGCGACAACACCTTACTCTTAACTTCAAATGCTTCCTGCCTGGCTTTACCACCCGAACCCGAATAGAGTTGCACTCTAAAGCCCTCAATTCCGTTAGCGCGTTTGTTCATGGCAATATGGTCCGCCACCAGTTGATTCATGTCGGGTGGTTGTTGAATACGCACCACACCCTTTCCCGAAGATGATGAGGTAATATGGCTGAAAATATCACCCCCGTAATTCTGCGTCTGGGCAGAAGCTTCCCCTACAAGGAAAGAGGCCAATAGCCAAAACATAAAAAATGCAATATTACAATACTTCATTGATTCTGCTTTGGCACAAATATAAAGCTTTTATTCTTTCATCGGAACCACTAAAACAGGAATATCGGATAAATTAAGCAGTTCGTTGGCAAAAGGCCGCAGCAGACTCTCAAAAGGGTTTTGCGTTTTTCGCAGAGGAATGGCCAGGATAGTAGCTTTCTGTTCGTGGGCAAATTCAAGTATCCGGGAGGCCTCTCTTTTCCATTCGAGGGAGACCACAGAGACCTCCACCGAAAAATTTCGTTTCACATATCTTTCAGCCTGCCGTGCATATAAATTACTTGTGCCTGGCAATCTCCACAACGATCTTTTTTGAAGGGCTACCAGCGTAACTGCTCCATTTATTAAAGCAGAAAAACCGGCCACTGTGGGCACTATTTTTCGCAGAAACCTGGTGTCATCCATAGGCAGTAAGACATTGTGAGGCCCTTTCCATTCCATATCGCGGCGTACCGTAAGCATGGGACAGGGGGCATTGGAAGCCAGCCGGTAGGCATTGCTTCCTATCCAGCGATCCTCTATGCCTGAAATGCCGTGGGTGCCCACAACTATTAAGCTGGTGTCGTCGTAGAGCGCCTGATTGGCTATTTCGCGCGTCACATTTCCTTCTCTGATCTTAAAATCAAATTGCCCATTTACAACCCGATAATTGTCGAAATGTTTGTTTAGCAAATGTTCCAGCCAGTTGCTTGCCTGACCCAGCAAACGCAGTTCGGGATTATCGCCCGAAAACTCAGGCGCATATTTTTGCCCCGTTCTTACATGTATCATGCGCAATCTGGCCTCTAAGTGATTGGCTAAATCCACCGCTATACGAAGAGCAAATACAGAATTCTCGGAGAAATCAATGGGTACAAGAATACGCTTCATGAGTAAGAGATAATATGATTAAAACCAATGTCAGGCACCATAGAAATAGGGTTGCAGGGGCTGAAATACCCGATTGGGAGTAAAAAAACCGAAGAAAAAGGATCTCCGGCCCCTTCTGCTTCGCCAAAATGTAATTACATATACGTAAAAGAGAAAAAGTAGTTGCAAAAAAGAATATTTCTTACTCCTGTTCTATTGCTTTTTCCAGTTCATCGGTCATCTCCAGGTTGTGGAAAACATTCTGCACATCCTCATTTTCTTCGAATTCATCAATCATACGCAGAAACTTTTTGGCACTCTCCACGTCTAATTCTTTCGTGTTGTTTGGGATACGTTGAAGTCCTGCATTCTCAATTTGAATGGCCAGCTCCTCCAGTTTTTTCTGCACATTTCCAAAATCTTCCAAATCGGTGGTGACTATTATCAGCTCCTCCTCCTTTTCAATTTCCTGGGCGCCGGCATCTATCAATTCCAATTCCAGATCATCTAAATTCATATCCTCATTTTTCAAAATCTGAAAAACGCCTTTGATGTCAAAAATAAAGCTTAGCGAACCGTGGGTACCAAGACTGCCTCCGCGTTTATTAAAGATAGAACGCACCGAGCTTACCGTTCGATTGTTATTATCGGTGGTGCACTCCAAAAAAACAGCTACACCCCCGGGTCCGTAACCTTCAAATGTGATCTCCTGCAGAGTGTCAGCGCCCTGATCGGAGGCTTTGGCAATGGCACGGTTGATGTTGTCTTTCGGCATATTTACAGCCCGGGCACTTTGCATAGCCAATCGCAGGCGGGAATTGGTCTCGGGGTCGGCACCCCCCTCCTTCGCAGCAACCTGAATCTCTTTTGTGATTTGCGTAAACATCTTCGCACGCCTTGCATCCTGTGCCCCTTTGCGACGTTTTATATTGGCCCATTTACTATGTCCTGCCATGGAAAATTAAGTTTTAAAAATTTGTAACACATGAGTCCCAGCGGGGTCTTCCGACATTTGCGGGAGACTCCGGTTCTGAACCGGAGATTGATATATCTATGCAAAAATAGCCGTAAGATCTTTGTCGCGCCTACCGGCAGGCAGCTGCAGGAAGACCTTGCACCGACGCTTCTCCCCAGTCATCTCCCCTTAATTCCCAACAGAAATTGGGTCGCCACCCGACGTAACAGTGACTATATTAGAGGCTTAATTACGGTTTCTAAGGGTTGGATCAAATCATCCTGTACAAATATACTAAAAACCAAAGTGTCGCACAAATACCTGATAAACATACAAAGAAATACCGAAAGTAGAGATATCAAAGACATTGAGTTGGCTGTTTGGCCGATATGCTTTAACTTTGGAGCGAAAAGTAATTTGCGCGCGAGTTTATGAGAGAAGAAGATATCTTAGGGGCAGCTTCAGCCCCGCTGGAGGTGTTAACCTACGAAGCCAATGGCAAAAAACTGTTTATAGAAACTTATGGGTGTCAGATGAACCTGGCCGACAGCGAAGTGGTGGCCTCCATAATGGAGATGGACGGTTTTGAGATGACAGAAAGCAACAGTGATGCCGATGCCATCTTTATCAATACCTGCTCGGTAAGAGACAATGCAGAGCAACGGGTATTACGAAGAGTGAGGGAACTTAAAGCGCTGAAACGAAAAAAACCCTCTCTGGTTATAGGCATCATTGGCTGCATGGCCGAAAGGGCTAAAGAGCAGTTGTTCAACGAAGGAGCCGACCTGATAGCAGGACCCGATGCATATATGGATTTGCCCAGCCTGGTGAGTCTGGCCGAGGAGGGCGAACCAGCCATCAATGTGGAGCTCTCCACCACAGAGACCTATCGGGAGATTATCCCCAAGCGACTGGGGCCCAACAAAATATCAGCTTTCGTAAGCATTATGCGCGGCTGCAACAAATTTTGCACCTACTGCATTGTGCCTTTTACGCGTGGTCGCGAACGAAGCCGTGATCCTGAAAGCATCCTGCAAGAAATCGAAAATCTGTCGTGCGAAGGCTACCGCGAGATTACCCTACTGGGTCAAAACGTAAACTCCTATTTGTGGCAAAATCCTCAAACTGAAAATGACTCATTAAGCTTTCCGGAGCTTCTGGAGCGTGTTGCCACCCGATTTCCCGCGTTGAGAATCCGGTTCACCACCTCACATCCAAAAGATATGAGTAATGAAACGCTTCAAATGATGGCCCGCTACAACAATCTTTGCAGGCATATACATCTGCCCATTCAATCGGGCAGCAGTCGTATTTTAAAACTGATGAACCGGAAGTACACCTCCGATTGGTACAAGGGCCGCGTGGAAGCCATCCGGCAGATTTTACCCGATTGCAGCATCACCACCGACCTGTTTTGCGGCTTTCATTCCGAAACGGAAGAAGACCATCAACAAACCCTGGAGATGATGCGATGGGCCGGTTTCGACATGGCCTACATGTTTAAATATTCGGAGCGGCCCGGCACCTATGCCGCCAAAAGGCTCAAAGACAATGTACCCGAAGCTGTTAAAAGTCGCAGGCTTCAGGAGATCATCCAATTACAAAGCCAGTTGTCGATACATAGCAACCAAAAAGATGTAGGTCAGAAATTTGAGGTGCTGATAGAGGGCGTTTCCAAAAAATCGACTGCTGAGTTTTTTGGTCGCACCTCTCAAAACAAAGTGGTGGTATTTCCCAGAGAACATTTCAAGGTAGGAGAAACGGCATGGGTAACCATACTTGATGCTTCACAAGCAACACTTAAGGGCATTGCAATAGAGTAAAAAGGAGAAGATTGAGGCCGGTTAATTGTGAAAACCCATTTGTTTAAAGTATTTTTGCAACATAACCATAACAAATCATAATGGCCAAGGAATTGGATTTTGAATCGATACGTCCCTATCAGGACCATGAAATCCCACAGGTATTTGAGCGATTAAAAAAAGAAACCACCTTTTTGGCACTGATAGAGTTTCTTTATCCGGAGTTGCCTACCGCCCGCTTCATCGACATGTTGATGCAAATAAAGACCATCAGGCAATTTCAGCAGGATATTATTCGCCCCTACGTAAAGCAGGTGATCAGTAAAACCACCCACGGGGTTACCTCCGAGGGTTTGCAGGGGCTCGACCCCGGCAAGTCCTATCTCTATATTTCAAACCATCGCGATATCGTTCTGGATCCAGCCATACTCAATGTGATTCTTTTCGAAAATGGTTTCGATACCACCGAAATTGCCATAGGTGACAACCTTCTTATTTTTCCCTGGATTACCGATCTGGTAAAACTAAACCGCACATTTATTGTAAACCGGAATCTTCCCGTCAGACAAATTATGGAGAGCTCCATCCGTCTTTCGTCTTACATCCGTCATACCATTACCGAGACAGGAAACAGCATCTGGATCGCCCAACGCGAAGGACGCTCTAAAGATGGCAACGATCGCACACAGTTAAGCCTTCTTAAAATGCTGAACATCAGCGGCGAATCAACAATATCTGACAATTTTAAGGAATTAAGTATCGTTCCCGTCTCTATTTCATACGAATACGACCCCTGCGACTATTTAAAGGCCCGTGCGTTTCAGCATAAAAGAGACAACCCCGACTTTGTAAAGACCAAAGAAGACGATCTGAAGCACATGGGCACCGGATTGAGAGGACGAAAGGGAAGGGTTCATTATGTCTTTGGTGAGCCGCTGAACCATGAGTTGGATATTCTCACAAAAAATGACGATCTCAACTTATTGGCAGATATCATCGACCGGCATGTGCACGATAATTTCCATCTTTGGCCGGGCCATCTGGTGGCATGGGATATGCTGCACAACTCAACCCATTACAGCCATCGCTATACTAAAAAAGAAAAAGAGGTGTTTGTATCCTACCTGGAGGAACATCTGTCCAGAATTGAAGGCGATATGGATTTTCTGAAAAAAACGATGCTTGAGATGTATTCAAATCCGGTAGAAAATAAACGCGCAATACGGGAAGCGAAAGGTTAATATTTCCCCTCCTTACTCTTCAACTTAATCATCAACTCATCCAGCTGAGCCTGGCTGATGGCAGCAGGGGCATCGTTCATCACATCACGTCCGGCATTGTTTTTAGGAAAGGCAATCACTTCACGAATAGACTCTACGCCTGCAAAAAGCGCCACCCACCGGTCAAAGCCAAAGGCAACGCCGCCATGGGGTGGGGCACCGTATTTAAAGGCATTCATAAGAAACCCAAACTGACTCTCAGCCTCTTCAACAGTAAAGCCCAACACTTTAAACATTTTTTGCTGTAACTCATCGTTGTGGATACGGATGGAGCCTCCACCTATCTCCACACCATTAATCACCAGGTCGTAGGCATTTGCACGAATCGCGGCGGGGTTGGTATCCAGCAAAGCCACATCTTCAACTTTGGGAGCGGTAAAAGGGTGGTGCATGGCGTAAAACCGATTGGTCTCTTCATCCCACTCCAGCAAAGGAAAATCGACTACCCAAAGAGGCGCAAACTTGTTTTTTTCGCGCAACCCCAGCCGGCTGCCCATCTCCAGGCGCAGTTCACCCAGGGCTGTAAGCGTTTTGGTTTTATCTCCGGCCAATATCAAAAGCAGATCACCGGGACGGGCATTACAACCATCGGCCCAACTCTTTAAATCGTTCTGCTCAAAAAATTTATCCACCGATGATTTAAAGGTACCATCCTGATTGTATTTCACGTAAACCATGCCTTTGGCACCAATCTGCGGCCGCCGCACAAATTCGGTGAGCTGATCCAGCTCTTTGCGACTGTAACCGGCACAACCTTCAGCACAGATGGCTCCCACATATTGGGCATCGTCAAACACGTTGAAGCCTTTTCCCGAAACCATTCCGGTAAGTTCCGCAAATCGCATGTCAAAGCGAATGTCGGGCTTATCGGAGCCATAATATTGCAGGGCATCGGCATAGGACATCCGGGGAAAATCTCCCTCAAAGGTTACATCTTTCAATGTTTGAAAAAGGTGTTTGGTCATTCCCTCAAAAGTAACCAACACATCCTCCTGCTCCACAAAGGCCATTTCACAATCAATCTGGGTAAACTCAGGCTGCCGGTCGGCGCGCAGATCTTCGTCGCGAAAGCACTTCACAATCTGAAAATAACGATCGTATCCGGCCACCATCAGCAGTTGCTTGAACACCTGCGGCGACTGTGGCAGTGCATAAAACTGCCCGGGATTCATGCGCGAAGGCACCACAAAGTCGCGCGCCCCCTCGGGTGTGGACTTCATCAATACCGGAGTTTCAATCTCCATGAATCCCTGGTGATCCATATAATTTCGCAGTTCCAGAGCCATCTTATGACGAAGCTCCAGATTTTTACGCATTGGGTTACGCCTCAAATCCAGATAACGGTATTTCATACGCAGCTCTTCTCCCCCATCGGTTTCATCTTCAATAGTAAAGGGTGGCAAATCGGATGGATTGAGCAATACCAGTTCCCGAACCATTATCTCAATATCGCCGGTGGCCATCTTACTGTTTTTATTACTGCGCTCGGCAACAACGCCCTTTACCTGCACCACATATTCGCGCCCCAGTGAGCGGGCTTCCTGACACAGTGCAGCCTGGTCCTCCATGTTGAATACCAGTTGGGTAATGCCGTATCGATCGCGCAGGTCCACAAAAGTCATCCCGCCCAGATTTCTTACACGCTGCACCCAGCCGCATAAAGTAACCGGAGTGTTAACATCCGTCATTCTTAATTGTGCGCAAGTATGTGTTCTGTACATTATAAATGAGTGTTTTGGGAAGCCCTGAAGATACCTGAAAATTCAAGAACCTGTTACAAAGCATGCCCGTGTATTTACAAATTGCAATAACTTTGCGAAAATAGTAAGAAAAAAAGAAACAAGATTCTGAATCCCAACTTTAGTAAGAGATTATGACTCAAATTAGTTTTTCGGAGCAATACTTTATGAAGCAGGCCCTGAATGAGGCCAGAACCGCACTGGAGAAAGATGAAGTGCCGGTGGGAGCCGTGGTGGTATGCGAGGGGCTTATTATCGCCCGTGCCCATAATCTTACGGAGACATTGCGTGATGTTACCGCCCATGCCGAGATGCTGGCCATCACCGCCGCTTCGGAGCACCTGGGCGGAAAATATTTAACCAACTGTACGCTATACGTCACACTGGAGCCTTGCGCAATGTGCGCCGGAGCACTCAACTGGGCACAGGTGGGACGTCTGGTCATAGGTGCTCCCGATGAAAAACGGGGTTACAAGCGACTGCAGCCCTCGCCACTCCACCCCCGCACTGAAGTTATGGAGGGGATTATGGCGGAGGATTGCAGCCAATTGGTCAAACAGTTTTTTGCGGCCAAACGTGAACAAGATTAGGGATTAAATATTATGGATTAGGAGGCGAAGAGTGAAAGGTGAACAGTCTTCTTCTTCCCTGCCTACCGCCAGGCACAACGGTAGTTTATGGTATTGAATGGTAAAATACAACCCGCTGTTCACCAATCAACTATTCACCGGACTGCCCCATACTCCGGCGATGGTTTCACCACAAAACTCACATTTGCCATTGGAGATATGGTTGGTAACCAGGCGAAATCCAGAACGGTCGATCAATTTCTTTTTGCATGACGGACAATAGGTATCCGTGCCTTCGTGGCCTGCTACATTGCCGGTGTAAACATACTTTATGCCGGCTTCCAGCGCCATATTGCGGGCTTTATCGAGAATCTCCAGGGGTGTGGCAGGCAGCCTGTCGAGTTTGTAGGTGGGTGTAAACCGGCTGAAGTGCAGAGGAGTATCTTCAAAGCCATTGTGGGCCAGCCAGCCACACATGCGTTTAATCATTTCGGGATCGTCTGTCCACTGCGGAACTATCAAATTAGTTATCTCCAGCCACACGCCCTCCTCTTTCAATACTTTAAGGGTGTTAAGCACAGGTTTGAGAGTACCTGCACTAAGAGTCTGATAGATTTCATCACTGAAACTCTTCAGGTCGATATTTGCTGCGTCGATGTACCGGCACCACTCCCGCAGGGGCTGCTCCTCGATGTAACCGGCCGATACAATCACATTTTTAAGTCCCGGTTCGTGCACAGCAATGGCCGAATCCATCACATATTCGTAAAAAACAATCGGGTCGGTGTAGGTGTAGGCCACCGACGAACACTCTTTGGAGATGGCCAGCGCGGCCACCTGACCGGGCATCAGCTCCACTGTCTCAACCTCATCAGGTTTTTTTTGAGAAATCTGCCAGTTTTGACAATTCAAACAGGCCAGGTTGCATCCTGCCGTGGCTATGGATAAACTGTGAGTCCCCGGCAGAAAATGATACAACGGTTTTTTCTCGATGGGATCGATGTGCACGGCGCACGGATTGCCATATGCCAGCGTATATAGCTCGCCGGCAATATTTATGCGGGTACGGCAATCGCCGCGTTCACCCTCTTTAATGTCGCATCGGTTGGGGCAAAGCTGACAACGCACGCCACGAGGCGTTTTCAGATAATATTTAGCGGGTACACCTTTAGGCTTAGTGGCTCCCGAATCGTTAAAATAATGGCCATGAGCCAGACTGAGGGGCAGTCCGGCCAATGCCATACTTCCCAGTTTCATAAATTCACGTTTTGATATTTTTCGATATTTCATCACAATAGAACAAAGATCAATTCATACTTATCAGAGCCTTTTCAGCAACAATAAACCACCCAAAAGAAGCATCAGACCTGTAAGATAACCCGCATTGATAAGGCCTGCAAAGGGCACCATAAAAATGGCCGTCACGAAGGAACCTATGGCTCCACCGGCCACGTCGGCACCATACACACGGGCAGCGCCTTTGCTCACACTTCCAGGTTGCAGCGCCAGTGCAGAAGCAAAAACAGCTCCTCCCAGGAATGCCAACGCCATTACCAAAATCAACACCAGGGGAACAAACCAGGCAGAATCGGCAGCCGTGTTGAGCAATGGTAAAGCAGAAATGGCTGCTATCCCCAGAACCATTAACACTATCGGATAAAACCGATCCAGAACTCCGGGAGCCAAGCGTTTCACACTCCATGCTCCTATTGCCAGTCCTGCCATGAAGAGGGAGAACATAAGACCTGTTGCTCTAAATAGGTTCCCCATAACCATCTGCCACATAAGCAACAACAATATCTGCATACCTCCCAATACAAAGCCGGTGAGGAAAACACCCGATGACACGCCCCGAAAGAAGATAAGCCCACTCAAAAACAAGATGCCGAAAACACCAACAAACCACCACAAACTCACATCCCAAAAACTGCTTAAATCCTTTATCGACAACCCAAACAATACCGGTTTAATACTGCTGTTTACCGGTGCCGGCTGTTCAACCACCTTCATAACCTCACTTGTTTGGCTATCCATGAGGTAGTCGGGGAAATAATCCCTTCTAATATACAAATTTTTTTCTACAATATGGGGATGCGACTGCCACCAATCATTGCCAATAAAATGGTCAGAACCTAAAAACAGGACACTGTTGCCGGCCCAAATCTGAACTTCGGGAAAAACATTTTTTAAAGTGGAATAAAACACCCGCAACATTTCGCGACGGGCGGGTGACCAAAAGGGCGCATATTCAATGCCGCCACACATTAAAATGCCCTGAGGGTTGAGTTTTGCGCGGGCTAATGAAAAAAAGTGCTCCGTGCAATAGCGATTACCTTCCAATGTGTAGGGCACACCTCCACCCACAATAATCACATCAAAGGGCTCATCCTCCATCTGTCGCAGATAACGCAAAGGATCGGCATGGATAAAATGAATCCGTTCCGACTTCAGAGGATCGCCGAGCATCTCCTCTTCCAGCTTGATGAAAGAATCATCGGCTGAAACAAAAAACAGATCCAACGAATCGTACCGAAGTGCTTCAAGGGTAATGCCCGGAGCCGGGTTAACCAACAAAAGCCGTCTGGGAAACGGGTGAAGAAGCAGCGCAGGATGAAACATCTCTTCCCGCTCCTCCGACAACAAATGATATGAGAAGAAGCGACCGCTGCCGAATACCTCCTTTTGATTTCCGCGTTCCAACATGTCAATACTTCCATAAGGCGAAAAAAACGACCTTTCGACAGGATGTCCATGCACCAGTCTGCGGGCGAATTGATACTGCGGTGCTACGAACAAAAATGCCGCAAAAAACAGCATGCCCAGTGCTCCTAAGATATTTACCAGCGCTTTGGGTGAACGAAACATATAGAGCCCAACCATTAAGTTGGTGGCCAGCAACAACGACATCACCCAAAAGGCATTGAGCCAAAGGCTGCTGAAAAGATAAAACGCAACGCCCGCCAACAAACTTCCTGCCTGTTCGAAAATATAGACATATTCGGTTTGCCTGCTCTTCATTTGGTTACTCAATGCCGCCGAAAACCAGGTAAACATCAGTCCCGAAGGAAAGCAGAAGAAAAATGTGACTGCTACAACCACCACCAGCCAATCGGACAAGGCAGGAACCACACCGGCTGGCAGCCACCAGATTCTCATCAGGTAAAGTACCCATAGGGAAACAAAAGCCATTGTCCCGGACAACAGTGGAAATACACCGGCCCGATGCCACCCAAAACCCTTCATATAACGGCCCGTGAAAGCTCCCAACCCGGCAAACAAGAGCCAGAATGAGAGAAGTACGCCTACAATCAGCTCATTTACAACATACAATGCAGCCAGCTCGCGAAGTAAGACCACCTGCGTCATAAGCATTGTGAAACCGCTCACGAATATGATGAGGCGCCCCTCGAAAAAGGCTTTAGATTGAGGAGTTGTAAAGATATTCATGAGATTAATGGAAAAAGATTGAAGGGAATGAGTCGGCAGGCAGGCTTCTACTCCTCCTCCCCAAACACTATGGCCTCAAACACATAAATATCGGCCTGCTTCCAGCCTTCCCAGCCTATCTTGGCTTTATCGCGGGCACAATAGCCCAAAAAGGTCTCCGCATCCCATCCGTTTCTGGAAGCAACCTGTGGCAGAAAGGTTCCGTTTTGCCCGTTTCTCTCCACTATAATGCCGTGTTTGCCGGGTACAATCTCCGAAATCTCTTTTATTTTTCTTTTAGGGGTTAATACCGACAGCTCAATTGTGATCTCTCCTAGTTCTTCTTTCGTTAACGGCAGAAAACGGAAATCGTGCATCGCCGCCGAAGCCGCCATGCGGTCCACCTTCTGCCAAAGAGGACTTTTGTCACCAAAGCTGCCTATACAGCCCCTAAGTTCGCCCTCTTTATAAAGTGAGACAAAAGCACCCGCCGGCTGGGACAGATGAGCCGAAACCTCTGCACCCGGCGGTTCAGGAGTTCTGCCTTCCACAGCAGCCTCCACAGCCAGTCGTGCGCGCTTCAGGAGCCATCCTTTGTCATCTTCGGTAAGATGCATTGGTCGGTTTTCTACTTCTGCGCCCATACGATAAACCGCCACTGCCTGGTAGCCTACAACCCTCTCCTTGTCCCCCACACGTGCGTCGCCCGAATTTTTATAATCTATCTGTTTATAGGTTAATATAGGATCGTCATTGGTAAGATGTAAAAGAGTCAACACTGAAGTCCACCCGCACAAACTGGTAGAAAGACCGGAAATATCTTTTTTGCTATTTTCATCAAGTACCGCCAAAAGCCGTTGCGGATTATTCTCAAGAATAGCCGAAACCGTTTGTTCGTCAACTTTGTAGGCCTCTTCATAGGCGGGATAATGCGAGAAGTCGCTGCTGATAACAAACAGATTGTCACCGTCAAACCAGGGTCTTAACACCTCAGCAATCTTTTCACACATACCGGCATCTTGCGTCCCTAAAACAATGGGCACCAACTTAAACGAATGGTTCAGATGGTATTGCAAGAAAGGCAACTGAACCTCAAGCGAGTGCTCCTGAAGATGGGGCGTGACATCATTGAAAAAATAACGCGACCCAACCACCAATTTTTGAGCCACTTCCCTGTCAACCTCAACTCTGCCCAGAGGAGTTAAATAATCGCCCTGAGTATAAACCGAAGCTCCCCGAAAAGAGATGTGATGGCTGGAGCCAATCAAAAAGACCCGTTTATAAACGGCATCAGCCGGCAGCTGATTATATGCCGATGCGGCCACCTGGCCCGAAAAAATGTATCCTGCATGAGGTGCAATCAATGCTGCCACCCGGGTTTCTCCTTCGGAAGGCCGCCATTGGGGCCTGGCACCGGAGAAAAGCTGCTGCAAATGCCGCGAAAGTGCAGATGAATCTTCCTCATAAAAGATGCCTGCCACCGCGGTTGTTCTGTCCTTTGTAATCATAGCGCTTTTTGTTTGAGCATCCAGGGCTCCCGAAATCACCCAAAGGGAAAAAGTAAGGGGAAGCAAAAGTCGTAATCCTGGAAAAATAGATAGCTTCATCTGGTAGTAATTCAAAATAGGGTTTCATCTAAAGATACGGAATTTACTTTAATACCCAAACAACACAACAGACAACGCTCTCAATTTCGCACGTTTGATCGGGCGCTTTATTGCTTCGAACATTTTTTAACGACTTTTCTTTCTCTAATATTTGCGAGTTAAAAAAGAAGCGCCTATTTTTGCACCGCATTTGAGAAAAACTACGACTCAGTAGCTCAGTTGGTAGAGCACATCCCTTTTAAGGATGGGGTCCTGGGTTCGAGCCCCAGCTGGGTCACCAAAAGGCAATACAAATGCAAGCAAAAGCACTTAAAACGTTGGTTTTAAGTGCTTTTTTTGTTTTCCCAGGAAAACCTTTCGATAGCTCCCGTCTGATCATTCGGCCCTGCAACCGTTTCAAGGGTGGCAACAAAAGAAGATGATGACCTTATATCGTAATAAAACTTTTGACCCAGGCAGATGCCGGTTGTGCTTTTATAATTTCGGGGCTGTCCATTTGTTCTATCTTCCCTTCGTTCATTATGACCACAAGGGTTCCAAGCGAAAAGGCTTCGTGCAAATCGTGGGTGACCATTATAAATGTCAAACCTAATATTTGGTGCATTTGCCTTATTTCGTTTTGAAGGTTTCGGCGGGTGATGTTATCGAGAGACCCAAAAGGTTCGTCCATGAGCACAATTTTGGGATTGCCGGCCAAAGCTCTGGCAACACCCACCCGTTGCTGCTGTCCGCCGCTTAATTGGTCGGGGAAGTTGTCGAGCATTTGCTCATCAAAACCCATCATAGCAGCTAATTCACCAACACGCTGTTCCCGGATTTCCTTCTCGTTGCCGGAAATACTCATCACAAATTCCATGTTCTGACCTACCGTTAGGTGTGGGAATAGCCCACCCTGTTGTATCACGTAACCAATTTGCCTGCGGAGTTGTATTTTGTCCCATTTTTGAATGTCTGAGTCCATCACCTTCACCTGACCTGAATCAAAACCGGTCATGCCATTAATCAGGCGTAACAGCGTAGTTTTCCCACAACCGCTGGGGCCAATTATCGTCATAAAAGCGCCTTCAGGAACAGATAAAGATACCGAGTGGAGAATGGGTTTTCCGGGTTGGTATGACTTTGTTACCTCTGCTATTTCGATGATATTTTTGATCATTTCCCCGGTCTTAAATTCAATAAACTATTTGACTGCAAAAATGAAGCTGCCACTTTTTCAGGAGACTTATGCCTGATTTCCACTTCATAATTCAGTTCCAGCATTTTTTTATCATCAATTAACCCATCCAGGTGGTTTAATATACCGGCCAACTGTGGGTACTTTTGTAGTGTTTCATTTCGTACTATAATACCGGCCTGATAAGCCGGAAAGTAATTTTTGTCGTCGATAAGCACGCGCAGGTGCATTTGCCGGATGCGTGAGTCGGTTGAAAAAGCGTTGATGACATCAACCGTATGGTTCTCCAGCGCCTGAAATTTCAGGTTGATATCAAGCTCAACCTGGTCTTTAAAGTTAAAGCCGTAAGTCCTGGATAATCCGGGGAATCCATCCTCCCGTTCAAAAAAGTCGAATTCGGCACCAAAGATAAATTGGTTACTTTTCCGAGCCAGGTCGGAAAATGTTTTGATTTGCTCGCGTTGGGCAATGGTTTCGGGTAACGCCAGCGTGAAGGTATTGTTAAACCCCAACCTGCATACCCATGTTAAACCATATTTTTCGGAGTATGTTGTTTTAAGGACGTTGTATAAACTGTCGGGATTGTTCATTGGTGGTTTCTTCAGTACAAATAACCAGGCTGTTCCGGTATATTCGGGATAGATATCAATTTCACCCGACAACATAGCCGGATGAATATTGGAAGTACCACCTCCAATGCCAAACATTCGCTTTACAGAGATATCGGTATTCATTTCAATCATCTGAGAAATTATCTCACCCAATATATATTGCTCTGCCGTTGGCTTTGAGGCTACAACAATCTCTTTTTGAGTTGAGATGGAAAATCTTGACCAAATAGAAAAACCAACCAGCCCGGCAATCAAAATCAAAACAGAATAATTCAACCAGCGACGAACTTTGTGTTTTTGATGGTCCCTGATATTTGCGGATTTTTCAAATGAACCAATCAGTACATCTGTAACCAGTGCGAGCAGTGCTACGGCGATTGAGCCGGCTAAAATAAGCGAAGAGTTATTAGTGTTGATACCCCGGTAAATGGCCTGTCCCAAACCACCTGCTCCAATGAAGGAGGCCAGTCCCGCCAGGGCAATAGTCATGACTACCATAGTGCGAAACCCGCTTAAAATGGTTGGAAATGCAAGTGGCCATCGTATCCTGATGAATATTTGGCCCGGGGTAGCTCCCATACCTTTTGCCGCATCCAGCAATTTTGGGTCAACTTCGCTCAACCCGGTATAGGTATTCCGAATCATAGGCAGCAGACCGTAAATAACCAGAACCACCAAAGCGTTTACAAATCCAATACCGATTAGAGGTATAAAAAGACCAAACATGGCGATGGATGGAATAGTGTATAGAAAATTGACCACCCCAAGCACTATATTCCGTATCCGGTTAAAGCGGAGCAGGACAATTCCGGTGCCCACCCCAATAAAAACGATGATGAGAATTGCTGTAACAGACAGCACAATATGCTGAAGCAGCAGTTCATACAGATATTCTTTGCGTTGAGTTAGAAATGACCACATAGAATTATTTATAAGGCTAAACGCAAGAGACACACAGGACACCTAATACCCATTTAATCGTTTTTCACTTCTACACCTTTCCAGAATGCCACCCGCCCGGTAATGCTTTTTGCCAGCTCGCTGGGATTGGGATAATACCACACAGCATCGGCATTCGTTTTACCCTCTACTTCCAGGTTGTAATAGGATGCTGTACCCTTCCAGGGGCAAACTGTATGTGTGTCACTGTCTTTTAAAAATTCTTTATTTACTGAGTTGAATGGAAAATAGCTGTTCCCTTCAACATTTACAATATCATCACTTTCGGCAATGATTTTTCCATTCCAGATTGCTTTCATCGTATTAAATTTTAATGGGGTATCCAATCAATACCCGTGATTTTCGTTAATAATTTTATCATATGTCACAGGCTCTGCAATAACAGCCTGCTCAAGTAACCGCATAAACAATAAGCCTCTACTATTTGATGTTCTCCTGTTGTACCTGAACAC
>JACDJA010001470.1_pt1 | contig 19570 bp, 19 predicted proteins | sample 7449241 | NCBI WGS metagenome assembly JACDJA01 (sample SAMN14253289, study PRJNA609438) | sludge metagenome | isolation source: initial anaerobic sludge | collected 2018-12-20 | reverse complement strand
CGGAACTCTCGAGGCGAGACGAGCGCGACAAGCGCCAATCCGCGCCGGCCCCCGACGCCGTGGTCATCGACACGGGGCCGTTGACCTTGGCGGAGGTCGTGGAGCAGGTGCTGACGGCCGTCCTCCGCGTTCTACCCGCCAGGACGGTCAACACTTGAGCGAGTCGCGTCACTTCACCAAGGCGGCGCCCGAGTTGAGGCTCGTCGTCATCGCCAGCACCAAGCACAAGCCCGAGGCGCACCCGTTGGCGCGCGAACTGGGCGAGCTCCTCGAGCGCGCGGGAGCGACCGTGATCTACGATTTCGTGGGTACGGGTCGGCTGGAACCGCGGGCGAAGCTGTCGGACCTCGCCGTGTCGGTCGGCGGCGACGGCACACTGCTGGCAGCGGCCCGGCGCCTGGCCGGACTCGACGTGCCCCTCATGGGGGTCAACCTGGGCAAGCTGGGGTTCCTGGCCGAGTTCGGCGCGGAGGAGGCGTTGGCCTACGCGACCTCCGAACGCGCCCCGGCCTGGCCGATCCGCGAGAAGATGATGCTCGAAGTCAGGATCAAGGGCCGGCCCGGCGTGTGGCACGCGCTCAACGACGTCATGCTCTCCCAAGGGGTCATGACGCGCCTCGTGCGCGTCCGCATGCGAGTCGACGGCGCCTACGCGACCGAGTACAGGGCCGACGGCCTCGTCGTCTCCACCCCGGTCGGCTCCACGGCGTACTCCCTCTCCCTCGGCGGCCCCATCATCGATCACGGGCTCCGCGCCCTCGTGGTCACGCCCGTCGCGCCACACAGCCTCACCAACCGGCCGATCGTGCTGCCCGGCTCGGCCGAGATCGGGCTCGAGGTCCTGACCAGGTCGGACGAGATAGCCATGGTGATCGACGGCCAGGAGCGGGTCGACCTCGAGGTCGGAGACACCCTCCTCGTGACCGCGGCGCCGCGAGGCCTCTGCCTCGTCTCGACGGGCAGACGCACCGCGTTCGACGTCTTGCGCCACAAGCTCGCCTGGGGCGAGGGCCCGCTCCCACCACTGCCAGACACATGAACCGTAGCGAGGCGCTCTTGGTCGTCGCCAACGGGCACGGCGAGGACGTCGTGGCAGGGCGCGTGATAGAAGCGCTGCTGGCGCGCTCCCCCGGGCTGCGCGTGGAGGCCCTGCCCATCGTCGGCGAGGGCAGGGCGCTCGCCGACGCGGGCGCGACGTTGGTGGGCCCCCGGCGCGCACTGCCCTCGGGGGGCGTGACGCTGCACGGTTGGCGCTACTTGTGGGCCGACCTGCGAGCGGGGCTCATCGGGCTCACGCTGAAGCAGGCCTACTGGCTCGCCAGGGCCAGGCCCCGCGCGGTGTTCGTGGTGGGAGACTTCTACGCACAACTCATGGCCGGCCTGGTCCGCTCTCCCCGGCGCGTGCTGCAGACCTTGGTGTCGGTGCATCACGCTCACCGGGGCGGCTCCGCGGGCCGCTGGTTCATGGAATCGTTCCGCGCGCCGGAACTCCTACTCATGCGGCGAGCCGACAGGGTGTACGCGCGCGACGTGGCGACGGCGGCCAGGCTGCGCGAACTCGGAGTCACTCGCGCCGCGTACCTTGGGAACCCCATGATGGACGGCCTCGACGCGGCGCCCTTGGAAGGCGCCGAAGCGTCGCCGGCGGGGCCCAGGGTGGCGCTGCTCCCCGGCAGCCGCCCGTACGCGGTGCGCAGCGTCGCGCTCATGATCGCGGCCATCGAACGCGTGCCGGGCGCGCTCGCCCTGGTGGCATGGACGTTGGGCCCTTGCCCCGCCCCGCCACCCGGTTGGGAGGCCGACGTGGTCGATACCCCGGGCGTGGTCGCCGCCTGGCGCCGCGGCGCCACCCGCCTCTGGTGGGTGAGCGACAGGTTCGCCGGAGTGCTCCGGAGCGCCGACGTGGCGCTGGGCACGGCCGGCACCGCCAACGAGCAGGCGGTGGGCGTGGGGTTGCCACTGCTGGTGTTCCCGCTGCCGCCCGATTACACGGCGGAGTTCGTGGCCAATCAGGCGCGCCTCCTGGGGGGAGGAGTGACGACCTGCGAGCCTGCGCCCGAGAAGGTAGCGGCGGCCCTCGTGCGCCTGTGGCACGACCCGGCGGCGCACGAGAATGCCCGCCTTGCGGGCGCCGAGCGCATGGGGCCCGCCGGAGCGAGCGCCGCCCTGGCACGCGACCTGGAGGGGTGGTTGGAGGGTGGCGCCTAGCCCGAGGCCGCCACTTCCAGGGCTGGCGCCCTCCCGGGCCCGCCGGCCTCGGGTGCGCCCTCGCCCAGCAACTCGGCCAAGCGCGAGAGGCAGCGGTGATGCTTCTTGGCGTACGCGCCCTCGCGGTAGGCCACGTCGAAGACGTCCATGAGCGGCCCCTCACCGCTGGCGCGCAAGACCACCTGGCGGTCGTAGGCCTTGTCGATGAAGTGGACGAAGCGCAGCGCATCGTTCTGCGACGCCAGGCGTTCCACGCCGTGGAGGTAGATGCTGCCCACCTGTGCCAGTACCCCGCCGACGCGCGTCGGGTGGATGCTCCGTAGCAACTCCAGCAGTTCGTGCCACGTGAGCGAGAGGCGCGGTCCGGGCGCCGCCTCGTCGCGCTCTCGCCTGACCAGCTCGGCCTCCGTCAACCACTCGCCGCGCCTGGTGCGCTCGCGGAAGTCGGGGCCGTCCACCGGCACCACCTGGAACGAGGCGGCCAGCGACTGGATCTCGCGCCGGAAGTCGTCGGCGTTGAAGCGCCCCTGGCCCTGGGCCTCCGGCGGCGTGTTCGAGGTCGTCACGACCGCCGTGCCGGCCGCGAAGCGCGCGGCCAGGAACGTCTTCACGATGAGGGTGTTGCCGGGGTCGTCGAGTTCGAACTCGTCGATGCAGAGCAGCTCGGAGTCGGCGAACTCGGTATGCGCGGCCTGCATGCCCATAGCGCCGATCAGGTAGACGAGTTCCTGGAAGCTCAGGTAGCGCTTGTGCGGCGTGTCGGCCGCGGCGTACGTGGCCGCCAGCAGGTGGGTCTTGCCCACGCCGAAGCCGCCGTCGAGGTAGAGGCCGGCGCCGGGCTCCGCCTTGGCGAGGGGCCAGGGCCACCAGCTTGGCGCATGGTGCCTGGACGCCCGCTGCCTTGCCGCGGCCCGCGGACGATGCCGCCAGGGCCGCCCCAGGACGAACTCGCGCAGGAGGTCGCGGGCGGCCGCCTGGGTGGGGTGCTGTGGCTCGTACGTCTCGAACGCGACTCCCGCGAAGCGGCGCGGGGGCCGCAGGTCCTTGAGAGAAGGCGGGGCCGGCGGCAGAAGTTGGTCGACCCTCAACAACTGCGTCACGCACGGGAGCCTACCATCCTGGTTTGACAGCCACCGAAGCCGGCCGTAGAGTGCGGGCGGTCGCCAAGTCGGGGAAGCCGGTGAGAACCCGGCACTGTCCCGCAACGGTAAGTCGCCCAGCTGCAGCCGCCGGGTCGACGAGTCCGAACACCGACGAGCGAACCTCACTGCACCCCTTGCGCGGACGAGGGAGGTAGGGTCGAAGGCCCGCAGGGGCACGACCATCGCCTCGGATAGCATCCCCTCAACCACGCAGGCCGAAGGAGAGCCACATGTCTAGGCGCCTGCTAGTTCCCGTCGTCGCCCTGTTCTTGCAGGTGGGCGCCGTGTTCGCCTCGTCGTACCCGCTCACGGTGGTCGACGAACTGGGTCACGAGCTGACCCTGAACGCGGCGCCCGCTCGCGTGGTGAGCATGCTGCCCAGCCACACCGAGAGCGTGTGCGCGCTCGGCGCTTGCGAGTCGCTGGTGGGAGTGGACCGTGCCAGCAACTACCCCGCGGCCGTGAGCGCCCTGCCCCGCCTCGGGGACGGGTTCGCCCCCGACCTGGAGGCGATCGTCGCCCTGGAACCCGACCTCGTGCTGGTGGACGAGTACGGCGGACTGCAGGAGAGCCTGGCCCGCTTGGGCGTGCCCGTCTACGCGGGCTCGCCCCAGACCGTGGCCGAAACCTACGCCTTCTTGAGCACCCTCGGCACCATGCTGGACCGTGAGGCCCAGGCGGCCGTGCTCGTGGGGCGGCTGCAGGGCGAGATCGCCGGGGTGGCCGCCGTGCTGCGAGGCGTCAGCGCCCCGACCGTCTTCGTGGAGCTCGATCCCACCCCGTACTCGGTCGGACCAGGCTCGTTCATGGGTGAGTTGGTGTCGGCCGCCGGCGGCACGAACATCGTCACAGCCGCCATGGGCGACTTCCCGCAGGTCGACCCCGAGTTCGTGGTCCTGCAGGACCCCCAGGTCATCGTCTTGACCGACGCCCCCTTCGGTGTGTCGGTCGCCGACGTGGCCGCGAGGCCCGGTTGGGGCGGTCTGCGGGCCGTGACGGCCGGCCGCGTTTACGAGCTGGACGTCGACCAGGCGGACATCCTCAGCCGCTCAGGCCCGCGCCTCGGTCAGGCCGTGAGACTGCTCGCGACCCTCTTCCACCCCGACAAGTTCTGAGTAGCGGGGACGCATGACCGTAGCGGCGGAGCCTCGTCGGCGGCGCGTCAGGCCGCGGTTGGCCTGGGTGTTGAGCGCCTCGGTGGTGGCGTTGCTGGCGGTCATGATCGTGGCCGTCGGCCTGGGCAGCGTCAGTGTGGGACCAGCCGAGGTCGCCCGAGCGGCTCTCAAAGGCCTGCGGGGCGACTCGTTGCAGGCCCTCGACCGCGTCGTCTGGCAGCTGCGGTTCCCTCGGGTCGTCCTCGCCGCCGTCGTCGGCGCCGCCCTGGCGCTGGCGGGGACGGTGTTCCAGGGAGTGTTCCGCAACCCGCTCGCCGAGCCGTACCTCATCGGTACGGCGAGTGGAGCCGGCTTCGGGGCCGTCCTGGTCATGTCGCTCGGCGCCTCGGTCCCGCTGCTGGCGCGCCTCGGGGCGCCGCTGGTGGCGTTCGCCTTCGCGCTTGTCACGGTATCACTCGTGCTCTTCCTCGCCAGGCAGGGCGGCGCGGTGCCTACCGTCCGGCTCATCCTGGCCGGCGTGGTGGTCGGATCGCTGTTCACCGCCGGAACCTCTTTTCTCCTCGTGGCCGCGCGGGAACAGGCCGCCGGGATCCTCTCGTGGCTGCTGGGCGGCTTCGGCTTCTCCAGCTGGCACCGGGTCGGCATGATGGCGCTCTTCGCGCTCCCGGCCATGCTCCTTGTCGGCGCCTTCGCTCGCGCGCTCGACCTGCTGCAGCTAGGGGAAGAGGGCGCCGCGTTGCTCGGCTTGAACGTGGAGCGCATGAAACTCCTGCTGTTGGGGGTCGCGACCCTCGTGACCGCGGCCGCCGTCAGCGTGGCGGGGGTCATCGGCTTCGTGGGCCTTATCGTGCCGCACGCGGCGCGCCTCGCGCTCGGGCGGCCGCACGCCCGGCTCCTGCCCGTCGCCGCGCTCTGGGGGGCCGCGTTCATGGTCCTGGCCGACCTACTCGCGCGCATGGTGATCGCGCCCGTCGAGGTGCCGGTCGGCGTCGTCACCTCCTTGGTCGGTGGCCCGTTCTTCTTGTGGTTGTTGCGGCGCCGGGGAGGGCCGGCGTGAGGGCAGGCCTGGAGCTCGACGGCGTCTCGGTGGAGTACGGCAGGGGAGGTGCCAAGGCGCTGGACTCGGTGAGCCTGGGCGTGGCCCCGGGTGAGGTGGTGGGCGTGGTCGGGCCCAACGGCGCCGGCAAGAGCACCCTGCTGCGGGTCCTCACGCGCATGGTGCGGCCCAGCGCGGGCGTGGCCCTGCTCGACGGGGTGCCGCTGACCAGGTTCTCCCGCCTGGGGCTCGCCCGCGAGGTCGCGCTCGTGGCCCAGGCCCCGGAGGTCCCCGAGGGCTTCAGCGTCCGTGAGGTGGTGGCCATGGGCCGCGCGCCTCACCTGGGGCTCTTCGGCACGTTCCGTAGCGGCGACGAGGAGGCGGTGGAGCACGCCATGGCGGTGACCGAGACGACCGCCTTCGCCGAGCGCTTCGTGGAGACGCTCTCGGGCGGCGAGCGGCAGCGCGTCGTGTTCGCCCGCGCCGTCGCGCAAGAGCCGAGTTACCTGCTGCTCGACGAACCCACCAGCCACCTCGACCTGCGCTACCAGGTGGACCTGTTGCGCTACGCGCGCGCCCAGGCTGCAGCCGGGGTGGGCGTGATGCTCGTCATCCACGACCTCAACCTGGCCGCGCGGAGTTGCGACCGGCTCGCGCTGCTCGCGGGGGGAGCCGTGGTGGCACAGGGGGCGCCAGGTGAGGTGCTGCAACCCGGCACCGTGGAGCGGGTGTTCAGGGCCAAGGTCGACGTCCTTAGGCACGGCGAAGTACCCGTGATCGTGCCGCGCTTCTAACATAGGCCTCGCGTGAGGTTCAGTAGACGCTAGGCGGGTCGAAGCGGTGACGCACCTTGATGGCCAGGTCGTAGAAGTCCACCATCGCCTCCGTGGCCGCTTGCCAGCCGAAGCGTTGCATGTCGGCCCGCGCCCTCGCGCCCATGCGCTTGCGGGTGGCGGGATCGAAGAGCAGCGTCCGCAGTTTCTGCGTCAGGTCGCCCAAGTCCCCGGGCGTGAAGAGGAAGCCGTTCTCCCCGTCCTGGATGACGTCCGGGATGCCGCCGGCGCGGGCGCCCACGGCCGGCACGCCCGAGGCCATGGCCTCCATGGCGACGAAGCCGAGCGTCTCCGTGTCGGAGGGGAACGCGAAGACGTCCGAGCTGGCGTAGGCGGCGGCAAGCTCGAGGCCACCCATGTAGCCGGTGAAGACGGTGTTGGTGCCCTTGAAGCGCCGCTTCAGCTCGGCCTCGGCCGGTCCGGAGCCCACGAGGGCCAGGCGCACCCCGGGTAGCTGCGTCACCGGTCCGAGCAGCCAGTCGAGGCGCTTCTCGAACGACAGGCGACCCACGTAGGTCATCAGGGGAGCCTCGGGGTTCCCGTCCGTGAGGCGCTCACGCATGGCCTTGGTCCGGCGCTCGGGGCGGAAGAGGTCCGTGTCCACCGCCTTCGGCCAGAGGCGCACGCGGCGTATCCCCAAGGCCCGCGCCGACTTCACCATGGGGACGCTCGTGCAGAGGTTCACGTGCGCCTGGTTGTGGACGTCGCGAAGGAAGCGCCGCGAGGGCTGCTGGAGGATGGGCAGCTTCAGGTGCAGCGCGTACTGCGTGATGTCGGTGTGGTAGCTCGCCAGCAGGGGCAGGTTGCGCTGCTTCGCCAGGGCCGTTCCCCACAGCCCCAACACGACCGGATTGACGACGTGAACGACGTCCGGCTGGAAACGGTCGAGTTCGCGGCCCAGCCTGGGACGAGGAAGGCCGAGGAACAGCTCCGGGTACCACGGCCTGAACGGTAGGGCCGGAACCCGCACGATGCGGTGGCCCGCGTAAGACTCGGGTGGGTCGTGCGGCGCGAAGACGAGGACCTCGTGGCCCAGGACCGCGAACTGTTCGAGGGTGCGCGTTATGCGCGTGACCACCCCGTCGACCTTCGGCAGGAAGACCTCGGTGAAGAGCGCGATCTTCATGCCGTCGCCGGGCCGGTCAGGCCTAGCCGACCGCTTCCGGCTCGACCAGCGCTGGGTCTCCCGGCTGGTTCTCCCGCGTCCAGGTGCTCGTGGCCGGGATCTTCGACAGGTCGGCCCTGTCCGCGTACTTGTGGGCCACCTCGGTCACCTCCGTGAGCAGCCCCTCCTCCAGGGTGGTGGGTTCCAGCCCCAGGCTCAAGAACAGGTCGTTGCGCACGAAGAGCTCGTTCTCGGCGTCCTCGCGCCGGGGGGTGGGCGTGTGGGCCACCTTGGTGCCCGTGAGCTTGGCCACGAGCGTGGCCAGGTCGCGCACGCGGTGGGTCTCGGTCATCTGGTTGAGGATCTTCACCCGGTCGCCGCGCTGCGGCGGATTCTCGAGGGCGAGCTGCACGCACTTCACGGTGTCGGTGATGTGGATGAACGCCCGGGTCTGCCCGCCCGTGCCGTGCACCGTCAGCGGGAACCCCACGGCACCTTGCATCAGGAAGCGGTTGAGGACGGTGCCGTAATCGCCGTCGTAGTCGAACCGGTTTATGAGGCGCTCGTCGAGGTTGGTCTCGGGGGTGTTCGTGCCCCAGACGATGCCCTGATGCAGGTCCGTGATGCGCAACCGGTCGTTCTTCGCGTAGTACGCGAACAGGATCTGATCGAGCGACTTGGTCATGTGGTAGATGCTGCCGGGGTTGGTGGGGTAGAGGAACTCCTGCGGCACCCTCTTACCGTCGTCGGTCGTGACCTCGACCTTGAGGTAACCCTCGGGGATCTTCATGCCCGCGGTGCCGTAGCCGTAAACGCCCATGGTGCCCAGGTGCGCCAGGTGGATGTCCTGGCCGCTCTCCACCACCGCCGCCAGCAGGTTGTTGGTGGCGTTGACGTTGTTGTCGACCGTGTAGCGCTTGTTGCGGCTGTTCTTCATGGAGTAGGGCGCGGCGCGCTGCTCGGCGAAGTGCACCACGGCGTCCGGGTGCTCGGCTTCGATCAGGGCGAGCAGGCCGGCGTAGTCCTGGGCCACGTCCAAGTTGACGAAGCGGATGACCTTGCCCGTCCGCTCCTTCCAGGCGGCGATCCGAACGCCCATGGGTTGTATGGGGGTGAGGCTCCCGGCCTCCAGCTCGTTGTCGATGTTGCGCCTGGAGAGGTTGTCGACGATCAGGACGTCGTGCCCCAAGTTGCTCAGGTGCAGGCTGGTTGGCCAGCCGCAGAAGCCGTCTCCGCCAAGGATGATGACCTTCATGTTCTGCCTCCGGGAAGCGCGCCAACTAGGCCAGGCCGGTAGGCACGCAAGTAGCGCTCAGTGTAGCACCGGCCGGTGCCGCGGCCTGGCGCCCGCACGCGACGTCGGAACGCGGGCGCCGTCGCCACCGCGGCCCGGCCGGGCCTCAAGGTCGGACGGCGCCTTCTTTCACCCGGCGCCTGAACTCGCGCAGGCGCCGCTGGAAGAAGCGCGTGCGGTAGCCGTCGGCACCCGCATGCCAGGCGCTCGGTTTCAGGAAGGAGCCGATCACGGCCAGCGCGATGAAGAGGGGGTGCAGCAGCGACCACCAGAGCGTGGTGAACCCCCAGAGGTCGCGCCGCCCCCACTGGCGCGTGCCGACGCCCATGCCGACGAACTCGATGGCGACCTTCACGCCCCAGACTCCGAGGACCCAGGGAAGGATCCCGGGCACCAGCAGGGACAGCAAGGCCGCCGCCGTCAACAGCACACTCTGCAGGCCCAGCACGGCGATCCCGGCCAGGAACCCGAGGTGGTAGTGCAGGACGTGATGGTAGCGGCTCACCCACCTGCGCCGCTGCCTGACGAGGTCGGGCGCGGTCTTGACGCCGGTGGTGACTACGCGGCACTCCAGGGCGTCCGCGAAGGCGAGCCTGGCGCCGGGGAGGGCGCCCAGCTTCTGGGTAAGGAGGTCCTCGTCGCCGCTCGGGGCCCTGCCGGCCGCGCCGAACCCGCCCACGGCGTCGAAGGCCGAACGACGGTAGGCGAGGTTGTTGGCGCTACTGGCGTACTTCAACCCGAAGCGGGTGAGGCTCCTCGAAACGAGCATGAGCGTGAACCAGTCGACGGACTCGAAGCGCTGCAGCAGTGTCCTCGCCTCGCCGGGCCGGCTGGTGGAAACGTAACCGGCCACCATCACCACGTCGTCGACGAAGTAAGACGCCATGCCGGCAACCCAGTTCGGGTCGTGGACGCAGTCGGCGTCGGTGGCCACGATCAGCTCGCCGCTCGAGGCCCTGATGCCGTGGTCCACGGCGTTCACCTTCGGCGCAAGCCTGCGACTGGGCCGCTGGACGCTCACGAGCTTGAAGCGCTCGTCGGAGGCCGCGAAGCGTTCGATCACTTCTCGCGTGTCGTCCCGGGAACGGTCGTCCACCACCACGAACTCGAGCCGGCCCGAGTAGCGCTGGGCGGCCAGCGAGGCGAGGGTTCGCGGCAGCGTCGGACCCTCGTCGCGGGCGGGCAGGATCACGCTGACGCTGGGCGTAGCCGACGTGCGTCCGACGCGCTGGCGCCGCAGGGCGCCGACGACGACCATGACCATGAGGAACAGGTACGGCAGCTCGGCGAGGTACAAGATGGTGATAAGTGCAGTCTGCACGGGCTTCCCGGTCTCCTAGGCGGACTTTGGCCGAATCCTAACACCGGTCACCGAGGGTTCTGGGTCCGGCGTCCGCGACTGCTTGGCACCGCGCTCGAAGGTACGCTTCCAAGGTGGTGGTCAAGGACCCACAAGCGAGCTTCCATGCCTTCCTGACCCAGCTGCCCGGCTACGAGGGGCAGGTGGCCTCGTACCACTTCTTCCCGCCGCGCAAGGGTGCGGTGGAGGACGACTACTCGGGCCCGTTCGCGCCGCTGCTGGGCCGCGCGGGCATCAGGCCTTACGCGCACCAGGCCCGGGCATTGGAGGCCGTGGGGGCCGGCCGCGACGTGGTGGTGGCCACGGCGACGGCCTCGGGCAAGTCCTTGTCGTTCCAACTGCCCGTGCTGGACGCCCTGGAGCGGGGCGCGACCAGCCTACTCCTCTACCCCACGAAGGCGCTTGCCGCCGACCAGCTCCTCAAACTGCGGGGCCTGGCGGCCGCGATGGGCGCCGAGCTGGATGAGGTTGGCGTCGCCTTGTACGACGGCGACACGGCCGCCGAGCGCCGCGCCGGGGTCAGGGCCGGGGCCGGCGCCCTCCTGACCAACCCCGACATGCTGCATTACGGGATCCTGCCGCACCACGCCGCCTGGGCCCGCTTCCTTGGCGCGCTCGAGTACCTCGTGCTCGACGAGCTGCACGCCTACCGGGGAGTGCTCGGCTCGCACGTGGCCAACGTGGTGCGGCGGCTCCTGCGGATCGCCCGGGGTTACGGCGCCGACCCTCGAGTCATCGCCGCCTCGGCGACGATCGGTAACCCGGCAGAGCATGCGCAGCGGTTGGTGGGCCGGCACTTCGAGCTGATCGGCGAGGACCGGGCGCCGCAGGGCGCCAGGGAGTTCGTCATCTGGCAGCCGCCCACCGTGAAGGGCGCGCCCGCGCAGAACGGCGGGGAGAGGCGACGGTCGCCAAACTCGGAGGCTGCGTCGCTTGCCGCGGAGTTCGTCAGGGCGGGCGTGAAGAGCATCTTCTTCTGCAACTCGCGCAAGGGCGCGGAGCTGGTGCGGCGTTACGCGGTGGGCCTGCTGGGGGAGGAACAGGCCGGACTCGTCGAGAGCTACCGCGCGGGTTACACCCCCGAGGCGCGCCGCTCCCTGGAGGACTCGTTCCGCTCGGACGCCGTGACGGTGCTGACGAGCACGAGCGCGCTGGAACTCGGCATCGACGTCGGTGGCGTGGACGCGGTCGTGCTGGTCGGCTACCCGGGATCCAAGATGGCCATGTGGCAGCGCTCCGGGCGTGCGGGCCGGGCCGGCGGTCGCTCCCTCACCCTACTGATCCCCGGCGCCGACCCCCTGGACGAGTACTACCTGACGCATCCGGACGCCCTCGTCGACGGTCCCGTGGAGGACGCCGTCGCCGACCCCTTCAACGATGTCTTGCACCCGCGGCACGTGGTCTGCGCCGCCGCGGAGGCGCCGCTCCTCGCCGGGGACCCGCTGGTCGCACCGTGGCTGGAACTGGACGGGGTAGAGGGCCTGGCGAGGTTGGGCAACGGCGCTTACGTCAGCCTTCGGCGCTACCCTCACAGGCGTGTCGAGCTGCGAGGCGGCGGTGGGAAGCGGATCAGGCTCAAGGACGGGCTCGGCCGCACGTTAGGGGTCTCGGACCTCGGCACGGCGCTACGGGAACTCCACCCCGGTGCCGTCTACCTGCACCGGGGCGAGCAGTACCTGGTTGCCCAGCTCGACCTGAGGGCCGGGGTCGCCCGGCTCCTGCCTCACATCGAGGACTACTACACGCAGCCGAGGTCCGAGACCGAGATCGAGGTGCTGGGCCCGTTGCCGGCGCACGCGGCTCAGGCGGGCGTGCTCGGGGACTCGCCGCGCGGGGTCCACGTCGGGCGGGTGCGCGTCACCAACACGGTCACCGGTTTCGTGTGCAAGCGCTACTTCAGCGAGGCCATCCTCGACGAGCGGGCACTCGACCTGCCGCAGCTCTCCTACGACACGCAGGCGCTGTGGTTCGAGGCCGTCGACCTCCCCGGAGGCCCCGCTCCCGCTGATCTGCCTGCAGCGCTACACGCCCTGGAGCACTGCCTCATTGGCCTGCTGCCCGCGTTCGTGCTGTGCGAGCGCGCCGACGTGGGCGGCGTCTCCTACCCGACCTACCCCGGTACGCTGAAGCCGACCGTCTTCATCTACGACGGGCACCCCGGCGGCGTGGGCTACGCGCGGGCGGGCGCGGCCGTGTTCGGTTCGTGGCTCGAGGCCGCCGCCCAGCTCCTCGAGCGCTGCCCGTGCCAGGGCGGCTGCCCCCGCTGCGTGCTGTCGCCGAAGTGCGGCAACGGGAACCAGTTCCTCGACAAGGACGCCGCCGCGCAACTGGCACGCGCCCTTCAGGCGGCGCTCGCAAGAGCCAAGGCGGCCACCGTGGCTGCAGAGGCCTAGGTGGGCTCCTGAGGCGCTGATGCTAGACTCTCAGCTCGTGCGGGTGGGCTTCGTCACTCAACTCAACTGGCGCCGCTACGGCCACTTCTGGCAGGCGCTGGTCGAGTCCGCTGGGCTGACCGCGGTGTTCGCGGACCCGGGCGCGGTCAGGGAGCGCCTCGTCGCCCCGGAGCTGGCGCATGTACCCGCCCTGGCGTTCCGCGTGGCCGCCGCCCAGGCCCTGGTGCTCGCGGACTGCGACGCCCTGGTGGTTCCGCGCCTCGTACGCGAGACGCGAGTGGCGCGCGGCGCGGGGCAGGATCCGTGGGTGATGGACTTCGGGGGCAGCCTGCGCTCGACGCTGCCGGGCATGCAGGCGCTCACCGCCGTTCCAAGTTGGTTCGACGAGTCGGTCGAGTCACTCGCCTTCGAGTTCATGCAGGCCCAGCTCCATGACGCCGCGCTCGTGCGCCGGGCCCTCGACCGCACGCGCCCGTACGCCCGGGCGCCCAGGGTAGCAGCGCCGAACCTGGTCCGCCTCCCCGGCCAAACACGTACGGTCGCGCTTCTCGGCCAGCCGTGGTTGGTGACCGACGCACTGGAGAAACTGGCTAGCCGCCCGGGTGAGCACGTGGTCGGCCAACACCGTCTCGACCCGGAGGAACTCCGCGAGGAGGGCCTGCGGGAGGACGCGCGGCTCGTCGATAGCGATGCGGAGGTGCTGGGTGCGGCCAGGATGCTGGGCCGCAGATCGGCCGTCAGCCTGCTGCGCCTCGTGGTCGACGAGGGTTCGGGTTCCGACGCCTGGCTGGCGCGGCGCGTCGGTCGCGGCGCGCATAAGCCGTTCGAGGTGGTCACGCTGCAAGAGCTCCTGGCCGATCGCGACCTTGTCGACACCTTGATGGATCCCCGGCTAGACTGACCTCGTGCACGTCGTGCTGATGGTGGTGGCGCTGGCGCTGGTCCTGGTGAATGCCTTCGGAGCGTGGGCGGTCAGCCGGCGCAAGCCCGTCGTCGCGCGGCTCTTCCTCCTGTCGGCGATGATCCTGATGGTCGCCCTGGTCGCCTACGGTTTTCGAGACGGCTTGGCTTGGTGGATCCTCCTGGCGGGCGCGGTCCTGGGTTACGTCGCCTCCTTCCTGAACGCCCTGCTGGTCATCGGCAAGGTGGTGTGGCCCTACCACCTGCTGCGCGCCGGCATGCTCGCCGGGGTCCTGCTGGTCGCCCGCCTCATCGCGATGTGAGCGCTGAGCGCGGCCTGCTCGGCTGCGCCCGCCGAGGGCGTGTCGAAAGTATCGGAAATCTTATCTGCGTTGGTGTGGATTTCGGGCTAACTTGTGCCGAGGCCGCCTTCGTCCCAACGCAGCGTGCCACAACACACCACAACAGGAGGCACATCTTGAACCGTTCCCGTTTCTCCTCCCTAGCCATGGCGCTCTGCGTGCTCGCGCTCGCAGGCGTGGCGGCTGCTTTCTCCTGGGAGGACACCACCTTCCCGGAGGGCGACCACCATTACGTGTTCGAGATGGAAAGCGATTCCCTCGGGCCAGGAGTGACGTTGCGAGTCGAGTACTCCTACAAGCAGGTCGGCGGCACCTACGACACGACCTCGGTGACGACCGTGACGACCACCGGGGTGGAGGCGGACGAGCTCGCCGATGGGTTCATGGGCGGGGGAGCGGGCGCGATGCTCATGTTCGGGCCCTTCCTCACCTTCTACGGACCGGCCGCGTTCATGATGCCGTTCCTGCTGGGGGGCGAAGACATCCACGTCCGGAGCGAGCCCATCGTCAAGGAGGGCATCGGCACCGTCTACATGGACCGCACGGAGACCCATGCCGGCCTGGAATGCGTCGTCGTGAGGCTCGAGCTCGAGGACGAGGACTCCGTCATGGAGTTCGGCCTGGCCGAGGGTCTGCCGTTCCCCTGCTTCAGCCGCTACGGTGACGAGGGCGATTCGACCTCGATGCGCCTGATAGAGGCGCGCTGACACCGCCCTCGTTTCAGGAGGGGAGCAGGTCGGGGGGCTAGAACGCGTTGATGCCCGTGATCTCGCGCCCGAGCACCAGAGTGTGCACCGCGTCGGTCCCCTCGTAGGTCGCCACCGTCTCGAGGTTCAGCATGTGACGGATGGCGGCGTACTCGGTCGTGATGCCGTTGCCACCAAGCATGTCGCGCGCTGCCCTGGCCACACCAAGGGCGCTGCGGCAGTTGTCGCGCTTGGCCAGCGAGACCCGCGACGGGTGGTCCTTGCCCTCCTCCTTCAACCGGCCCAGGCGGTAGGAGAGGAGGTTCGCCTTGGTGATCTCCGACAGCATGTCGGCGAGCCGAGACTGAACGAGCTGCTTGGCGGCGAGCGGTTCGCCGAACGCGGGGCGGTCCGAGACGTACGCCGTGGCCTCGTCGAAGCACGCTTGTGCGGCGCCGACCACCCCGAACGCGATGCCGAAGCGTGCCTGGTTGAGGCACGACAGGGGGCCCTTCAGGCCGCTGACCTGCAGCTGGTTGCCCGCGGGCACGGTCACCTCGTCCAGGTAGAGCTCGCTCGTCACCGAGGCCCGCATCGACGCCTTGGTCTTGATGTCGACGGCCTCGAAGCCCGGCCTGTCGGTCTCGACGACGAACCCCAGGACCTTGCCGGAGTCCTCGTCCTTGGCCCACACGATGGCGACGTCGGCGCGGGACCCACTGGTGATCCAGCGCTTGACGCCCGTGATCACCCACTCGTCGCCCACCTTGCGGCAGCGCGTGCGCATGGCGCCAGGATCGGAACCGGCGTCCGGTTCGGTGAGCCCGAAGCAGCCGACGGCCTCGCCGCTGGCGAGCAGCGGAAGCCACTTCTCCTTGATCTCGTCGGTAGCGTACGCGCCTATCGGGAACATGACCAGGCTCGACTGTACGCTGACGAAGGAGCGCAGGCCGGAGTCGACGTACTCGACCTCCTTGCACACGAGCCCGTAGGCCGTGTACGAGGCTCCCGCGCCACCGTAGCGTTCGGGAAGCGTCACCCCGAGCGCGCCGAGGTCTCCGAAACGCCGAGCGAGGTCGGTCGGGAAGACGCCTTCTAGCCACCAACCGCCGATCTGAGGGAGGATCTCGGAGCGCACGTACTCGCGAACGCTGCCTTGGATCATGCGCTCTTCGTGGCTGTGCAACGAGTCGACGTCGTAGAAGTCTGTCAGCGACAGGGCGCTGCCGCTGGCTATCGGGGTCGTCATCGACCGCCTCCTTGTCGGGAACGGCTGCTGATCAACCGTCCCGGAAGAGCTGCTTCATGGCGTCCTCTTTCGAGGTACGCCTGGCGGGGTAGTACCGCTCGCCCTCGAGCGTAACCTTACCCGCCGCCAGCAGGGAAGCCAGCGCGGCCTCGAGAGTATCCACCGCGAGTTCCTCGAAGTGGTGCTCGTCTATGTACGACTGCACGTTGCGCAGGGTCACCCCCTTGGGGGAACCCTCCTCGACCGCTTCGAGTACCCAAGCGTTTACGGTCATGCCGTAAGTCTACGCCCTGGCCCCGTTAGAATAGTCCCGCAAGTAGCCGAGTGGGGGCTCGGACGTGGGGGCGCCTCAGCGGGGGAGGGCGCCGGTTCCCAGGCGGTCTGCGCCCGCGCGGAACGCCACGGTCTTGCCGCCGGAGAGCTCCTGCCAGGTGACCTCGTCGTCCATGCTCATGACGTTCACGGGGCACGCGGTGACGCAGGCGGCGCAACCGACGCACAGGTCCGGGTCGAGCATGAGGGCGCCCTGGGGGCCACTGAAGTCGCGCGAGAGGGCGTTCGTAGGGCAGGCGCGGGTGCAGGCGGGGCACAGGATGCAGCCGTCCGCGACTCGCGGCAGGCTCCACGGCACGAGGGCGTGGGGCTCCGGCTCGCTGGCCGCCACGATGCGGTAGCGCCTTGCCGCCTCGGGCGGCGGCTCGGCTTCCTCCACCGGTCCGCCCGCGGTACCCTCGGCGGGTAACCAGGCCTCTAGCGGCGCAATCGCCCCCGCCACTCCCTGGGCCGCCTTGCGAACCCCTCCGCCAAGCAGCGCTCGGCGGCTCACGCGGGCTTGTGCCACGGGCGCGTCGAGGCGCTTCACTTGCTGGACGTTCACGTGCAACTCGCGGCCATGTAACGCCAGTAGGGCCTTCGCGTCCGTAACGGACTCGGCCAGCGCCTCCAAGACGCCGGCGCCGCCGACCTTGCAGCCGACGCACTCGGAGCGCGCGAGGGTGACCGACTCGCTGGGGCCGGCCAGGCGCACGAGGTCGGGGCCCGAGAGCTGCGCCAGGCAGCGCACGCTTGGGGCGTCGCCGGCCACCACGCTACAACGCAGGGCGGGCGCCGGCTCGAGCCAGACCGGGTCGGCGAGCGCCTCGCTCGGGCAGGCGCGGATGCAGAGGCCGCAGCCGGTGCAGTCGACGGCGTCGAGCTCCACCCTGGTGCTTATCGTTATGGCGTCGTGCGGGCACGCGTCGAGGCAGGCGCTGCAGGCGTCCTTGCCGCTGCGAACTACCAGGCAACGCTCCTCTACGTAGCTCGGCGTGACCTCTACCGCGCGGAGAACGAACGAGAAGAGGTCATCCAGGCCAGCCAACTGCTTCCCTCCCGCTAGAACCCGTAAAGCTCGACGCGCTTCTCGCTCAGCTTGGAGTGATAGCCCGTGTCTTCCAGGTAGTGATCGAACGTCTCGAAGTCGATCTGCTGCTTCTGGTCGGAGAGCGCCACGCCGGGGTTCGGATGCACCTCGATCATGATGCCGTCGGCGCCAACGGCCAGGCCTGCCTTGGTCAACGCGACGAGGAGGTCGCGGCGGCCGGCGGAATGCGTGACGTCGACGAGCACGGGGAGGTGGCTCTCGAGCTTGGCCAGGGCCACGGCCGAGACGTCGAGGGTGTTGCGCGTGTACTGCTCGAAGGTCCTAATGCCACGCTCGCACAGGATCACGTTGCCGTTGCCCGCGCTGAGCAGGTACTCGGCCGCCATGAGCCACTCCTCGATGGTGGCCGACAAGCCGCGCTTGAGGAGGACGGGCTTGCTGCTTCGGCCCACCGCGCGCAGCAGGTCGTAGTTCTGCATGTTGCGGGCCCCGATCTGCAGCAGGTCCACGAACTCCTCGAAGAGCGGCACGTCGGTGGGGGTCATGACCTCGCTCACGAAAGCCAGGTCGTGCTTGTCGCAAGCGGTCCTGCCCAACGCCAGCCCCTCCTTGCCCAGCCCCTGGAAGGAGTAGGGGTCCGTCCGCGGTTTGTAGGCGCCGCCCCTGAAGAGCTGCACGCCCCGCGAAGCGACCCGCGCGGCCACCGCCTCGACCTGCTCCTCCGACTCGATGGCGCAAGGCCCCGCAATCAGGACGGGGGCGTGCCTGGAGCCGATCGGCACGCCGCGCACCTCGACCACCGTGTCGGCCTGATGGGCGGCGCGGGACGTGAGGTAGGCCCGCTTCTCCTGGCGCTGGCTCTGCTGCATGCTGGCCTGGAAGACCTGTTTGAAGAGGCTCTTGATGGTGGCGGCGTCGAAGGGGCCCTCGTTCGCCGCCACCAGCGCGTCGAGCATCGCTTGCTCACGCACCGGGTCGTACTGGGACGAGCCCATGGCGCTCTGCAGGCTACCTATCTCGGCGGCCACCGTTGCCCGCCGCGAGAGGAGCCCCAAGATCTGTAGGTTCAGTTCGTCAATATGGGCCCGTAGGCTCTGGATCTTCTCTTGCATGAAGCATCCTACGCTCTGAGAAGCGCACTACCCAGATCGTGAGCTCGTAGAGCACGACCAGCGGGACGGCCACGAGGGCCAGGTTGAAGGGGTCGCCGGTGGGCGTGATGACCGCCGCGGCGGCAACACCGATGACGATCGCCCAACGACGGGTGCGAACGAGGGGCTCGTGGCGGAGGATCCCGATGCGCGCGAGCAGGAACCCCATCACGGGCATCTCGAACATCAGGCCGAACATGGCCATGAGCATGAGCAGGGTGGAGATGTACTGTCCGATCGACAGGAGCCCCTGGGCCTCGCCACCCAGGAACGAGAGCAGGATGGGGATGCTGAACGGCAGCACGACGTAGTACGAGAACGCCACCCCGCTCGCGAAGGCGAGCGCGGCGAAGAAGATGAACGGCACTGCGTAGCGCCGCTCCTCGGCGTAGAGGCCCGGGGCGACGAAGCCCCATACCTGCCCCAGGATTATCGGGAAGGAGAGGACCAGCCCGAAGAACGCCGCAATCTGCATGGACACCGTGAACGGCTCGAGCACGGTGAAGTAGTTGAGGGTCATGCTTTCCGGCAGGGGCGCCTTCAGCCAGTCGAGGACTTCGAAGCGGAACGCGAAGGCGACGCTCGAACCCACCAGCCAGCCGATCAAGCCGATGAAGAGCCGCTTGCGCAGCTCTTCGAAATGTTCTATGAGTGTCACAGCCGCTCGGGCCCGCTCCGGCTGCCGAGGTCAGGCTTGACCAGAGCTATGTTCCGATGCCGGCACGTGCGCCTCGGGCGCCGGGACGCTGGCCGCGGATACCGGTGCGGCCTTGGGCTTGTCGCCTTCGCCGTCGTCGTCGAAGTCCTTCTTCATGTCGCGGATCCCCTTGCGGAACTCGCGTACGGACTGACCCAGGCCCTTGGCCATCTCGGGCAGGCGCTTGGGTCCGAAGATGAGCAACACCAAGGCGAGGATGATCAGTAGTTCCGGAATACCTACGGGGCCTATCCTTCCCATCAGTGACCGCCTCCAAACAATGGCATGGTAGCAACTCGGGCGCCCCAGCGGGTGTGACCGCGGACTACGCTTGCTTCGCCGGCCTTGGAGCGGCCGCCCTTGGCGCCCGGAAAGGCGGCGCAGCGGCCCCTTCGGATGTCCAGTAGGCGCGTCCTGGACGTCAGTTGACAGGTTATGCGGCGCGTGCTAGCTTACCTATCCGGGTTCGCGGCGTGGCTGCCACCCTAGCTCAATCGGTAGAGCACCCGACTTGTAATCGGAAGGTTGTCGGTTCGATTCCGATGGGTGGCTCCAACTGCAGGCCGAGGGAAGTGCGAAGGCGCGGGTAGGTGCCCGAGTGGTTAAAGGGGACGGACTGTAAATCCGTTGGCTTAGCCTACGCTGGTTCAAATCCAGCCCTGCCCACCAGCCGCAT
>JACDJA010001469.1_pt1 | contig 19574 bp, 16 predicted proteins | sample 7449241 | NCBI WGS metagenome assembly JACDJA01 (sample SAMN14253289, study PRJNA609438) | sludge metagenome | isolation source: initial anaerobic sludge | collected 2018-12-20 | reverse complement strand
CTTTGCCCGTTCTACAATAGTAGGGCTCGTTTTCTTTCTCATAACTGTATGTTTTTAATGAATATTTCAGTTATAAGGTAGAAAATAAATGAAGATTGCTATATTTGAATAAAAGCTATCCCGAAGGGATTTAGTTCAACATGCGGTATAAAAAATTGCCGGGACAGCAGGTTATTCAAGGGTTGTAGCCCGCTTCAACTTATGTGTAACTTGACAGGATATCGCCCGCAAACGGCAACTTTTCATACCGCCAAACCGTTGTAGCCAATTATACAGTACATTGCAACTAATCCAACTATATTTTAAAAGTTCGTCTTTGAAAAAATAATATTATGAAGAAAATATTGTCCTTAGTATTTATTGTCTTGACAAGCACGCTTTATGCCCAAATGCCGAATGAATTATCAAATACAGATAAAATTTACGGACTTTCAAAATTCTGGCAAGAGGTAAACTATAATTTTGTCTATTTCAATAATGTGAGTAAGGTTAAATGGGAAAATGAATACAAAAAGCTTATCGCGGAGGTTCAAGAAACTGAAAATGATTATGAATACTATCGTTTACTTCAAAAGTATTGTGCTTTCTTAAAAGATGGTCACACCAATGTTTATTTCCCTAAAGAAATTAATGAACAGTTGACTTTTACAGATTTTGGGGAATATAAATTTCACTTGAGTAACATTGATGGGAAAGCAGTAATTACTAAAATTAATTTGAGTAAAAAAAGTGAATTACCAATCGGTACAGAGGTTCTAAAGGTTAATGGATACACAACCAGTTATTATATATCTGAATTTGTAAAGCCATACATTTCATCATCTACAGATTATGTTAGAAATAATGAGTCAATCAAATATCTTTTGAATGCTCCATACGGGACAAATTTCGATATTGAGTTCCGATTACCTAACGGAGAAATAAAGACACTTCAACTAAAGGCCAGTACAGCAGATGAAAATGAACTATACCCCAGAGTAGAAGAAAATTCTTTACTGGAATTTATATGGAAAAAGGATGGAATAGCATATCTGTCACTAAATTCATTTGATGACCCTAATATTATTAATTTATTTGAAGAAAAATTGCCAGAATTATATAAAGCAAAGTCTTTGATAATAGATTTAAGAAAGAACGATGGAGGAAGTAGTGTAATTGGCAAAGAAATATTAGAATATTTAACCAACGATAGTGTTTTGTACGGTTCAAAGAGTCAGAGCAGGCAATACATACCAACATTTAAAGCTTGGGGAATTTATTTGTCTGCCAAAGACACTATTAATGGAAAAATAGATTGGGGAATGAACAAAGAAGAAACTCTTAATTATTATAATTATGGTCAGGACAAAGGTGTTTTTCAATTTGAATATAACGCAGACACAATAAAATTGCAGAAAAAAAGAATAGTGGTTCCAACCGTGATTTTGATTGGAAATAAAACAGCATCTGCTGCTGAGGATTTTTTGATTTATGCAGACAATCAGAAACATATGATTAAAATAGGAGAGCCTACAAACGGAAGTACTGGTCAGCCCATTTTTTTCGAGTTACCAAGAGGTGGAACTGCAAGGATTTGTACTAAAAAGGATACCTATCCAGATGGGCGTGAATTTGTAGGGTACGGAATTAAACCTAATATTCTTGTAAAGAAAACATTATCAGATTTAATTGAAAACAATGACCCTGCATTAAAAAGGGCAATAAAATACGTGGAAGACAAATAACTGGCTACAACAATGCGTATAAATCATTGGGCAGTAGGTGGTTATGTTGGAATTGAGTACAATTAATAAACATATCAGCGGTTTGAAAGTGAAGTGTTTCGAAATCCCCAACGATTTCATAGTGTGCCAAGAAACAGTGATTGTTATTCTTGTAATTATATTCACTGCATGCTATAATTGAGATGATGGAATTTACTAACGAGTAAATGACCCATCGGAGTCGTCTTGCAGAGCCTGTCCCGGTTTATCGGGAAGGGGGTTTCAAACCGCCCAAAGGTGCTTTGGTAAAGAGCCATGGTACTGAGCGTTTGGGAAAGGCTGTACCACGAGTACAGTCAGGTATGGATAAAAGAGATGAACGAAAGTGAACCTCTGACGAGGTGTCGAGAAGTTGGTACATTCAATCAAAAGCTGTAGAGTATGAAATGCAGTGATAAGTTCGGAAGAAACCTGTTTACTGTCCGTTCGGTTGACGTCATTCAGGAGGCATGACTTTTATCTGGGCTCATTTATGGAACTTGGGAACCTGCATAATAATGACAGGCTGTCGGAAGCTACCTCAAAAGGATTCGCTGACAGTCAAAGGGAAATGCACAACAGGAACAACCTGGAGGCAAAATACCGAAGTATTATGCAGGGGCGGACTAACTCGTAGTAGTGATGATCCCGATAGCTATCGGGACTGTAATGGAAGTGGAGCGAAGGGGTTAGCTAATTTAAAATACAACTTGCCAACTCGAAAGAGGATGAGCTTATATTTGTAGAATAAATTAGAAGAGCCGTATGATGGGAGAACTATGGAACCCTGATGAGTTTAATTTGGAAGCAACCCGCAATGAGCTGGTTTTGGCATTTCAGAATAAGTAACAGCCTGGTATTTACCTCTGACAGGGTATGCAAACCCTGTCAGGGGTAAATAAAGCCCAAAATTCCCGGAAAAAATTGGAAAACATCTCCAGAATATCTACATTTGCCACCGCAAAAATAAGGTGAGGTGATTTCCCGAATTATCGGGATTACCCGCCTGTCGGCAGGCAGGGAGCGTCCCGATAACATCGGAAAGGTCTGCTGTAAGAGTACCATGAATTAAAACTTTGACTTTTTGGCGAGGTAGCTCAGCTGGTTAGAGCGCGTGATTCATAATCACGAGGTCGGCGGTTCAAGCCCGCCTCTCGCTACCTGATAGAGAGAGAGTTACGCCGTTTCTTAGTGTAGCTCTCTTTTTATTTGGACCGGGTGTGCACTGAACCAGAGCTTCCCGATTTTCATCGGGAAGCTCTGCGGTTCCCCGATTCCTGTTATTCTTTCAGTTCCATATTTTTCAGTTTCTCAAAAAGCCCGATTTCTTCGGCAGTCAGGTCTTTGGGTATCTGAATCTTAAGACGTATTAGCAAATCACCGTGTTTATCCTTTTGCCCATATACAGGCATTCCTTTCCCTTTCAGCCTTAGGGTGGTGCCGGGCTGCGTGCCTTTAGGAACGGTTATGTTTATCTTTCCGGCGGGGGTGCTTACCTGCAACTTCCCGCCCAGGATAGCAGTATAGAGGTCCAACGGCATCTCTTTAATAATGTTTTGGCCTTCTACTTGCTCTTCAGGCCCCGCAGTTACATTGATTTTCAGATATAAGTCTCCCTTTTCGCCACCTCCAGGACTGCTGCCGCCTCTGTTTTTTAATCGAAGTTCCTGTCCGCTGTAAGCGCCTGGCTTAATGTTAATTTTGAGTTTCTGGCCGTCGATATTCAGAATCTTGCTGGCGCCATGATAAGCCTCAAATAACGATAAGTCGAGTTGAGCCCTTAAGTCCCGGCCCTTTACTTGTCGCTGGTTCCTGAAGTCCTGAGTGGAGGCGCCCCTCATGTTATCAAAGCCGCCCATTCCACCAAAAAAGGCATTGAAAAAGTCGGAGAAGCCACCTGCGCCTCCAAATACATCACCAGCATCCCCTTCGAAGTGAAACGTACGTCCACTGTCCTGTCCGCCGAATTGCGACCAGTCGAAACCACCTGCCTGACCTCCTGCGCCCGCCTGTTCATACTGTTTCCAGTTGGCGCCCAAGCGGTCGTACTTCTTCCGCTTCTCAGGGTCTTTAAGCACTTCGTAGGCTTCATTGATCTCTTTAAAGTGCTCCTCGGCCTTTTTATTGTTGGGGTTTTTATCTGGGTGGTGCTTCACCGCCAGTTTACGGTAAGCTTTTTTAATGGCTTCCTGGCTTGCATCTTTAGAGACCCCTAATATTTCATAGTATTTTTTATATTGCATTTTCAGATATTTCTTTCATAACTTTAACTCAAAATCCAAGCCAGATGGCGATTAAACCATTTGAGCCGACAAAATGACCTGATTTAGCAGGATCCTAAAGAGTTGTTATAGCAAAAATGGCATGCTGGTTCTGTATAGTTATCCGGGCAGGTTTTTGGTTTATACAGGTTAGGATGGTTATCTTTTTATACTTTTGAGAAGAATAAAACCTCAATTGCAGTGAAATGAAATTCAATCAGACTCCCGAAAAGCACATCAACACCAAAGTAGTTGCGGCCTTTTTTCTGCTGCTTATTTTGGCGCTTCTCTCATTTGGGGTCAACTATCTGGGCGTGATACGTTTCATGGTTGCCCAGGACGATCGCGATCCGCTGGGCGAACGGTTAAGAGTGCTTAATCAATTGGTATTCAGAATGCAGGAGACCGATGGTGCCGCCCGTTTGTACAGCCTTACAGGTGACCAGGTGCACCGCCAAAGCTATCAGACTTTAAACGATTCGGTGCTCAATACCCTGGAGCAACTCACCATTGTTTTCCCCGACAGCGCATCCCGCTCCGATGTGGATGCCATCCGCACTCTGTTCATGCAAAAAGAAGAGCAAACCAGGCAACTGCTTGAAGTAAGCATAATCAACCGACACCGGCGACGTTATGGCGAAATCCTCTCCATTTTGCCCGATAGTATTAATTATCAGATAAGCCAGATTACCTATTCCTCCATTCGTTCCGACTCCGCTTCGGCGCCGGTGGACCGGCCCCAGCCTGCCAGTTTCTTTGGGCGCATTGCGGGCTTTCTCACAGGACGTGAACAGACGCTTCCTCCCGAACAGCCAACCCCGGGTATTGAACAACGGGTGGACTCTTCATTGATTATCAGGCGCCGAAAAGACCCGGCTCTTCAGCAGGTTAAAAAGCAGCTGACAAGGCTGGATGAGCAGGACAGGCGCTTTGCCGGCCTTTTGCGCAGTCAGGAAGAGGAGTTGGTGCAGCTGGGCAACCAGTTGATGGACAAAATAAGAGAAGTTATTCAGGGGCTCGAAACCGACGCCTTGCTGCAATCGGCCCGCCGCACTTTGCAGATGAGTGAAATGAGGGAGGAGCTTCTGCAACGTCTTATGTTTCTCGGAGCTTCGGCGCTCATTGTGGTATTGGCTTTTATCATCTGGATAGGGCGTGACCTTCGCCGAAGCAGGCTCCTAAAGGAGCAATTGATAATGCAAAAGCAAAAAGTGGAAAAGTTGGCCAGGGTTAAGGAGCAGTTTTTAGCCAACATGAGTCATGAGATACGCATGCCTCTCACTTCTATCATTGGTTTCTCGGAGTTGATTCCCCAAAAGGAAGAGGCGGCCGCTGTTATTCGAAATTCGGCGCTGCATCTCTTGGCGCTGGTCAACGATGTGCTGGACTTTTCGAGAATGGAAGCCGGAAAATTGCTCTTTAACGAAGAGTGCATTCATCCCAACAGCTTTATGGAAGAGGTTTATAATGCTTTTACAGCTAAGGCCAGAGAAAAGCAGTTGTCATTTACCTGGACAGTTCATCCAGGAGTTATGCCTTTTAGAGGCGACAAGACCCGCCTGCGGCAAATATTGTTTAATTTAACAGGTAACGCTATTAAATTCACCGACAGCGGAAGTGTAGTGCTGGAGGTAAAGGTTAATGAAAACCATTTGGTATTTAGCGTAGAGGATACCGGATGCGGTATTTCTGAAAGTCAGCAGGCTTCTGTTTTTGAAGAGTTTAATCAATTAGCCGGCTCTTCAGCGGAAGGAAAAGGTGGTGCAGGCCTGGGGCTGGCAATCAGTCAGCGGCTGGTCGAAGCTATGGGAGGTAAAATTGGCCTTGAAAGCGAAGAGGATAAGGGTAGCCGCTTTTGGTTTGAGTTACCTTACCGTAATTGTGAAATACCTGTTGTATCGGGTGCTCAAAAGCAACGTTCCCTGGAAGGTATAAATATTCTGGTGGTGGATGACGATCCTTTGGTTTGCCGCCTTATGGAGGGATTTTTGAAAAATGAAGCCGGCCTGTTGGTAATCACTGTGTCGCCCAAAAGCGCACTGAATGAGTTGAAAACCGCTCATTTCCATCTGGTGATATCGGATAACAGGATGCCTGAGATGAGTGGCTCCGCTTTTATAAAAGCCATACGGGAAGAGTTGAAGCTGGAGGTTCCGGTGCTGGTTCTCTCGGCCGAAATGGGCTCGGCCACCACCGAAGCATTGCAGCGATGGCCCCTGGTGTTTTTGATGTCCAAGCCCTTTTCGCGCGAAGATTTGATGAATAAGGTGAGCGGGCTCATGACTGGCAGCGATCTGTCTATTTCCGGACCGGCCTCCTCCCCGGGTGACGCATTGTTCGACCTTAGGGGGATTCGGGCTTTTACAGGCGACGATAAAGCCTTCTTTCAGTCGGTGGTTTCTACTTTTGTTACGGAAACTGATGCTAATCTGGAGCTGTTAGAGCTGCTGGTGGCCGGACAATTAGAGGGAAGTATTCCCGATCACACTCATAAAATGCTGACTGGTTTCCGGCAGTTTAACATTGCTACAGGGGTGCAGATGCTGAAAGGAATAGAGGTGTTGGGTATGAGAAGCGGCAACACCAAGGAGTTAAAAACCGGCTTGAAAAGGCTTAAAAAATTGTGGCAAAAGGTGCGAAAAGGACTTTTTGATATTATTTATCAATAGGCAATGTTGTATTTTTGCAGTTTGTTATAGAGAGTTTTCCGGTCGATACCCAGCAGCTCGGCGGTTCGGGTTTTGTTATAGCGGGTCTGTTCCAATATCTCCAGAATTACTTCCCGTTCCGATTGGTTTTTTGCCTCTTCCAGAGGTTTGGTACCCATTTCGGTGGGAGTTCGTTTGTCGATGGACTCCTTGATTTCTTCGGGAATGGTTTCGGGGCCTATTACTTTTTGATTGCTTAGTAAAACAGCTCTTCTCACCACATTTTTAAGTTCCCGCACGTTGCCCGGCCATTCGTAGGTTTTAAAAATGTGCAGCACCTCATCCGAAAAGGTATAGCTGCCTTTGTTGAATTCCTCGGCGGCAAGTTTTAAAAAGTGTTCGGCAAATCTCTCCAAATCATATCCGCGTTCCCTCAGTGGGGGCAGAACAACCGTAAATTCATTGAGGCGGTGGTACAGGTCTTCACGAAACTTGCCCTCCATTGCATCGCTTCTTAAATCATCGTTGGAAGCGGTAATAATTCGGGCTTCAATGTTGAATTCATGATTGCTGCCAACGGGGCGGGCTCGTTTTTCCTGAAGTGCCCTCAACAGCTTAACCTGCACATCATAGCTTAGGTTGCCTATCTCATCTAAAAAAATGGTGCCTTTTCCCACAGCCTCAAACTGTCCCTTCTTATCGGTAATGGCGCCGGTAAAGCTGCCCTTTATATGGCCAAACAGCTCACTGGAGGCTATTTCGGGGGTGAGAGCGCCGCAATCAACGGCTACAAAAGGCTCATTGTGTCGTTTGCTAAGCTCATGAATACGGCGGGCGACGAACTCCTTGCCCGTTCCGCTTTCTCCCTGAATGAGAACTGCCAAATCGGTGGGTGCTACTACGCTGATGTGTGCTTCAAGCTGATTGGTTTCGGTACCCGTGCCGGCAATATACAGGGCGGTGCTGCCTGGCTTGGCTTTACCCATCTTTTGTTCCTGGCGGGATGCCTCTTTAATTACGTGCAGTAACTCTTCCGGATTTACCGGTTTTGTAATATATTCAAAAGCGCCCGATTTAATGGCATCAACAGCTACGCGTATATCGGAGTAGGCGGTAATAAGTACTACGCTGGTGGCAGGATTCCTCTTCTTCACTGTTTGCAAGACATCCATTCCCGTGCCATCGGGCAGGCGGTAATCGGTAAGTACAAGGTCGAAAAGAGTACTTTTTACAGCCGATTCAGCTTTGCCAAATGATGCGGCAAGTGTCACTTCAAACGAATGCCGCTTCAGGAAACCTTCAACCATCATCCCAAAGGACAGGTCGTCGTCAACAATCAATATCTTTTGCATACAGAGTAATCATTATTTTGTATGCAGGTAAAGTTAATTGTTTTCTTTGGAAAAGTGCTAAAAAAAGAGGCGCACCTTGCGGTACGCCTCCGGCATTGAGACTTAAAAAGCTACATCAGGTTAAGGTTACTCTTTAGGTGCGGGAACAAATTTAGAGCCATCCTCATTGTAGAGTGCTGTTACATTCTCGCCCTCAACATCCTTGAGCATCAGCTTGTAAACAGCTTTGCCATCTTCCTTCTTCGCCACGTGGGCAGCGGTGACAGCTGATCCCTCATACTCCTTAACAGCAGCATCTAATACCACCTGGGGCACTTCTTCAATCTCAATAGCACTGAATGTCAGTTCTGTTTGAGTTACTGTAACTTCTTGCTTAACTGCTTCGTTTGAAGCGTAAGCCAACGAGGCTGTCCCAATCAACATGAGGGCGCCTGCTATTACGGTTAAAATTTGTTTTTTCATGATTTCAACGTTTTAAAAATTAAACAATATTAAAATATAAAGATTGGATTCTAAATTTTGTCAAGTCGTTCTCCATCGGGAGAATAAAATCGTGCGGTGCGTTCTCCATTTCCCTGGATAATCAACCTAATCAGAATGTTGCCTTTTGGGTCGGCGGCCATTGAAGTACTAACAATGTCTTTAAAATCAAACTCCTCGGCAATGGCTGTTTTTACCACTTCAGGTAAATCGTAAATGTAAACTTCAACAAACTCTATCTTTCGGTCCTGAGCAAGAAAGTTGTTATCCGATAGGGTGTTCTTATCAGAATTACCCATGACGAAAAGTGAAACAAACATCACCAACGTACAAACAATGGTGGCCATTATTGAAATACCGGACTTCTTCATAATTCTGAATTTTAGCAGATAAAATAAATCTTGCCTTATAAATATCTCTTGCTTTCAGGATTTCGCTATCCACATTGATACCCACATTTCGTATGCTTGCTAATGGGTATCGAAAAAGGCGTGCCAAAGCCAAAATACAAAGAGTATAAACAGAGTTACACAGCTTGTAATCATCGGTTTGTGAATAACTATCAATGTGCTTCACGTTTGTAAATTAATGAGGGTGTGGCATTATTTCCACGGTTTGTGGATAGAGTGTGGTGAGGAGATGAAATTGAGCCAATGGCCCGATTCCTTGTAATAGCTTATCTTTGCATGAAAAGAGTAGTTGAGTTATGGAAAAGTTTAAAATTTTATTTGTGTGCCTGGGTAATATTTGTCGGTCGCCCGGCGCCGAAGCAGTATTTGCAAAAATGATAAAAGATGAGGGTTTGGAACAATATGTGGAGGTCGATTCAGCAGGTATCAGCGCATATCATGAAGGAGGTCCTTCGGATGCCCGGATGCAGAAGCATTCGCTCAAACGGGGTTATCATCTTACCAGCATAAGCCGGCAGGTGGATGGAGAAATTGATTTCGACCGCTTTGATATGATTATCGGGATGGACGATGAAAATATAAACGATTTGAAGCGATTGGCGCCTACACAAAAACACCTTGATAAAATATTTAAGATGACAGATTTTTGTAATGATTGCAATTACAATGAGGTACCCGATCCCTATTATGGCGGTGAAGCCGGGTTTGAGCTGGTGCTCGATTTGCTGGAGGACGCCTCCGCAGGCCTGCTGGAGGAGGTAAAAACGAAGCTGGAAGCTTAAGCTTTCACCTTTGAGCTTTCAGCTTTGAGCTTTTACCTTTCAGCTTTCAGCTTCATCCTCATCCTCTCCGCCCCATGAACCTACAAGCTCTTGAAAAGATTATTGGAGAAAAGATAATCCGCGAACAATCGCTGGGTGGCGGAAGCATTGCCGATTCCAGAGTGATTACCACGGCTGATGGCAGACGTCTCTTTTTGAAGCAGGGATTTGCTAATGAAATGTTTCAGAAGGAAGCTGCCGGTTTGAAGGAGCTGGGGCGCTCTGGTGCCATTGCTGTGCCGGCGGTGATTGAGGCTGGTGCTGACTTTCTGTTGCTGCAGTGGATAGAAACGGGTGTTAAAAAAGACGGGTTTTTTGAGCGATTTGGTCGCCAACTGGCCCACATGCATCGCTTTACAGCCGATGAATATGGCTTCAAACATGACAATTACATTGGTTCAACCCCTCAGATAAACCTTTCAGAAGGAGAGGAGCGTCACAACTGGGCCCGCTTTTATTGGAACAAACGGTTGCTGTACCAGTTTCGGCTGTGTCAGAAAAACGGTTATGCCGATGACCAGTTCTCGGATTTGTTTGCCCGTCTTGAATTGGTTTACCCAGCGCTTTTGAAGGGAAGTGAAGAGCCACCCACTTTATTACATGGTGATTTGTGGGGCGGAAATTATCTGTGCAACAAAGCAGGTGAGCCTGTACTCATCGACCCGGCAGTTTATTATGGCCATCGTGAAGCTGATTTGGGAATGACCCGGCTATTTGGCGGTTTTACTCCGGAGTTTTACAAAGCTTACGAGGAGGAATTTCCTTTAAAACCCAACGCTAAAGGGCGGGAACCGCTTTATATTCTCTATCATGTATTAAATCACCTCAACCTTTTTGGAACGGGCTATTATGGCCAGGCAATTGAATTGATGCAGCAACTTGTAAAATAGGAGTCAGAAGCGATTAGGCAACAAATCCGCGGGTTTCAGCGACTATCAAAATGGATTCCACAATCTCCTCGTCGGTCATGGTGGCACAATTGTAAAAAGCGTCGAAATATTCCACATCTTCACGATCGCGCTCGAAGTAGTTACGAAATAATTTCCGCCGCCGGTCCATTTCATTCAGCTCTTTCTTTGCTTCCTGAAGCGTCATGCCGCAACTGTTGGCTATTACCTCTACACGCCAATCAAGAGGAGCCAATAGCTTTACGTGGAAAGACTTTTCGAAGTTTTTAGTGATGGCTTCACTGGCACGTCCCACAATAACTACATTTCCTTCTGCAGCAGCCGTGTATATAAATTTAGCGATGCTGTTTTTTATTTTCGCATCTCCCGGATAAAACTCATCGGAAAAGAAGAGAGCCAGATTTTCGAAAAATCCTTTTTGTTTGTACTCCGCGAGCTCCTTCATCAAGGGGGTGGAGAGTTTTAATTCACGGGCCGACTCTTCAATGATCTCTTTGCTAATCCATCGCCATTCCTTTAGATGTCCATGTCGAAGATTCTTTTCGGTGAATGTTTCTGCTACCCTTCGGGCAATTCTTCTTCCAGGGCAGCCGTAGTCTCTCGATATGGTAATAACCGGACCCGGTGAAGCAAAATCCTGATCGCGCGATTTTCTTCGCTCCGGCCGCTCCTGCATGTACTTTAGAAAAAGATTTTCCATTTAATATGTTTGGTCAAAATTATTTGGATTATGAGCGTTAGTGAATAATCTCCCGATTAAAATGCACCTGTCTGCCCGCAGGCAGAGGACAAGTTGTGAATTTGTGGCAATCTGGTTTCCATTCCATGAGAAAATTAGTGAAAAATGTTGAGAAAAAAAAGAGATTAGCCCTATTGGCACTATTAAGTTGGTCGAAGAGATGGTTTGTAGAGAGTAGGAGTGTTAGTTCTCAGGGCTTTACTATGCTGTTAGACAGTTGTAAATAAAAAAAGGGCAAATGTTTAATTTGCCCTTTCCCTTCAATCAGCAATTGCTAACTAAATACAAGTCTATGAAAAAAAATCTACAATGCAAATGTCGGAATTTTTTCAATTAACAATCCGCAATTTGAGTTAATTCACGTTAAACATTTGAGTGCTTATGAAAAGCTGATTCTATTTTTTTGGAGAATAAAAAAAGGATGGAATTCACATTCCACCCTCTCCCTTTAATTAGCGTTGCTAACTATATCCAAATCTATGAAAGAAAATCTGTTGCAAATATAGGCTCTATTCAGACAAAAAGCTCCTAATTTAAGTTAAGAGTGATTAAATGTTGAACTTATCCTAATAATTGCTTTTAACAGTTCAAATGTCTCATACCAGAGCCTTGTAATCACATGTTTTTTTGTAAGGATTCTGATTTCAATACCAAAAGAGATTAGACGGTTGAAAAATAGCTACATTTGCTCCCATACAGCCAAAAGGAATGTTGTGGTCATATTGAAAGTGTCATATTATAGGGATAATGGCGAAGCATTTTTGCCGGAAACATTGCTATTCTGCAATCTATAGAATCATTAAACTACAAATCATTTTCTCATGAAAAAAAACAATCAACTGTTTCCACTGATAATTGTGGGCATCATGTTCTTTGCCATCGGCTTTGCCCTTGGTATTAACAGTTATCTTGTTCCGCTGTTGAATAAGGCACTGGGAATTAGTTCCGGCGAATCCTATCTGGTTATCGCAGCTACTTTTTCTGCATTTCTTATTTTTAGCTATCCTGCATCCAGGGTTATTGCCCGGATTGGATACAAAAATACCATGGCGCTTTCGTTCTTAATGTTTGCAGTAGGCTTTTATCTGTTTATTCCTTCTGCCAAAAACGAGAGCCTGCCACTTTTTTTGCTGGCTTCCTTTATCAGCGGTATGGGAAATGCTTTTCTTCAGGCATCAGTGAACCCTTACATCACCATTTTAGGGCCCATCGAAAGTGCCGCCAAGCGCATGAGCATCATGGGAATTGCCAATAAACTGGCCTGGCCTATTTCGCCTGTTTTCCTGGCCTTTGTGATTGGCAAGAAGGTAGATGATGTAATACTGACCGATATTAACCTGCCTTTTTATATCATCATTGGTACTTTTATCATTCTTGGTTTATTGGCTTACTTTTCATCGTTGCCCGAGGTTAAAGCTGTTGGTGAGGATGAAGATAGTGCTGCCGATTGTCCTTATGCCGCCAACAAGACTTCAATCTGGCAGTTTCCCCATCTCATTTTAGGCAGTATCACTCTGTTTTTATATGTAGGTGTGGAAACTATATCGCTCGGTACCCTGGTGGATTATGCCGTAAGTCTTGGTTTGCCCGATGCCGACCTGTATGCCTGGATAGCTCCCGTGGGGATGACCATTGGATATATTTGTGGTGTAATTCTTATACCCAAATATTTAAGTCAGTCTAACGCATTGCTTATAAGCGCAATTGTGGCTATTTTTGGCTCCCTGGCAGTGGTACTTACGCCAGCTGCTCTATCCATCTGGTTTATCTCCCTTATGGCATTGGGCTGTTCTTTAATGTGGCCCGCTCTGTGGCCCCTGGCAATGGCCGATTTGGGCAGGTTTACCAAAACCGGTTCATCTCTTTTGGTCACTGCCATTGTGGGAGGTGCTGTTCTACCAACTATTTTTGGTTTTATGAAGGACGCTTATGGTGCTCAGAATGCCTATTGGGTAACCGTTCCAGGCTTCTTGTTCATACTTTACTACGCTTTGTGGGGACATAAAATACGGGTGAGTTCCAATTAATGTCTTTTAAAATAGTTACTACCTTAAAGAAAATAAAAAGCCGCTCCATACAGGGGCGGCTTTTACGTTACTTACAAACAGGTTTCAAATAAGATAACCCTATAGATGCCTGAGGCTTTAGAGCGTTGTTTCAGCCGTGTCGGCTCTTTTGGTAACTTTACTGCCAATAAGGCCATAAAACAGCAGGTAGCTCAGTCCTGCAACAATTACCCAGTAACTAACCTGATAGTTGGCAATATCGGCAATCCAACCTTGTATGGCGGGAAGAATGCCTCCTCCGGCAACCAATACCATGAAAATGCCGGATGCCGCAGCCAGGTATTTACCCAAGCCTTCCACAGCCAGATTAAAGATGCTTCCCCACATGATAGAGGTGCACAGTCCAACCAAAGCGATGAAGAAAAATTTGATGGGCACGGGTATTAATCCAAATTGTAACGATCCCGCTACCACATTAAAGGTGGGCATAGAGAACAATGTTGCTTCGGACCAGAATATGGAGAGTAGAATAAGTAGTAACCCGAAAAAGGATGCAGAGCTTAGCATCTTCTTACTGGAGATTTTATCCCCAAAGGTAGCACCCAATAAGCGGCCCACCAACATAAGCAACCAATAAAAACCTACTACGCCTCCTGCTATTCCGGCGCCAATGCCCAGGCCGGGGGTATCTCTGCCTTCAACTATTCTATGGGCCGTTTCAATGGCCGTTTCACCAACTACTTGTGGTTTATAGGCCCGGTTTTCAATGTTTAACTGGTCCTCGGCTGTCAACCGATCCAGATAGGCCGCATCGGTGTGTTGCTTTTCGTGTTCTTTAATAATAGACTCAGCCTGACTTACAGTTGGCGTGGTCATATATAAATTCGCGATTCCGGGTGTCCCTACTTCAACCCCTACATAAACAAATATTGCTACCGCTCCTAAAACAAAATGACGAAATTTTAATGCTCCCGACATCAGGCTGCCCAGAGGTTCTTTTGGCTGGTCGGCATGTGGCTCAGGAATTGAGGTTATCAGCAAAATAAAAAATACCAGTGCAAAAACCCCCATGGCGATATACATAATGGGGAAAACACTGGTGATTCTTGCTTTTGTGGCTTCTCCAATCAGGATGCCAACAAAAACAGGTGTGAAAGTAGCCATTAACGAATTAAATGAACCGCCCACCTGAATAAGTTGGTTCCCTTTGTTGCCACCTCCACCTAAGGTATTCAACATGGGGTTTACCACAATGTTTAACAAACACATGGAGAAACCGGCAATGAATGCACCCAGCAAATAGACTGAAAAACTCTCGGCATATCCCGAAAGATATTGAATCCCAACCCCTACAAATCCCACCGCTATGGCGATAAGGGCAGTTTTTTTGTAGCCGACTCTTGTAAGAAGAATCCCTCCCGGAATACCCATTACGGCATAGGCAATAAAGTTCGCCAGGTTCCCCAACATTCCCAGGGAGTTGGAAACATTGAATTGATTTTTCAAAACAATCCCCATGGGTGCTGCCAGGTTCGTAATGAATGAGATCATACCAAAGAGTAAGATCATCATAATAATTGGCACCACGTAACTCTTGTTTTTGTTCATAATTCTGAATTTAAGGTTTAATCATTAGTCGCTCATTGATTGACGAAAATTTTTGCCAATTTAAGAAAATATCTAAATGGATCCTTCGAGTCGCCTGTTTTTTTGCCAAATTAAAACAGATTATGCCGTTTCCGCTTCAAAGTTTCTCGAAACGAGTTTAAAATTATTACTTTTACCTACACCATTTGCCCCTATGTCCAAAATTTTCAGAATATGAAGCGAACTCCGATAAACCGGGATCGTTTTGTAAAGTAATTATCTCAGGATTGAAAAAGATTGAGGAGAAACAACAAGGTTAAAGGAAAAAGATTAAGGATTAAGAGATTAAGGATTACTGAACAGATTCCCGGATACCTTTTACCTTTCATCTCCCTAATCTATAATCTTTAATCCCTAATCTTTTTTCACCTTTTGGCCCCTGAGCTTGTCGAAGGGTACTTTTCACCTTTTACCTTTCACTTTTTACCGTTTACCGTTTACCGTTCACCTCTTTAATCCTTAATCCTTTTTTTTGTGTCGTCCGACTAATTTTTAAAATATGAGGCTAAGTATTTTTTATTCTTTACAGACATTACTGTTAATAAGCATCATTCCGGCAGCATTGGGAGTAGCCAATCCTGCATTCGCAGCCCATCCAGCTGTTCTAAGCCAGCAGGATTCAACGGCCTCCATCAACACTATCAACACCATCAACAGCAACTTTGTGCTTCATGTAAAAAGACGAACAGAGTCCATTGTTCTCGATGGCGTGCTTGACGAAGAAGATTGGAAACAGGCACAAAAGGCCACCGACTTCTTCATGGTACTTCCTTACGACACAGGCCCCTCGGTTGCCAAATCGGAAATAATGATGACCTACGATGACAAGGCTTTTTATCTGGCTCTGGTGTTTCATGACACCATTCCCGGAAAGCGGCCCGTGGAATCGCTTCGCCGTGATTTTGTGTTTGGAAACAACGATAATTTTCTTCTGTTTCTGGATACCTACAACGACCAAACCACCGGATATTCCTTTGGCGTGAACGCAGCCGGTGCTAAATGGGATGGCACCATGAGCGACGGCAGTGCTGTTAATCTGATGTGGGATTGCAAGTGGCAGTCGAAAACCAGGAATTATGACGACCGGTGGATTACGGAGATGCGCATTCCCTTTAGCTCCATCCGGTACCGGAGTGACGTGGATCACTGGAATGTGCAGTTTTCGAGACTTGATCTTAAGCTGAATGAGAAATCGGCCTGGGCTCCCGTCCCCAGGCAGTTTGCTACGGCCTCTCTGGCTTATGCCGGTGTGTTGAAATGGGACGACCCTCCGCCCAAATCCGGTCTTCAGTATTCATTAATTCCTTATGTTTTTAGTAGTGTGTCGCGCGATTTTGAGGCCGATACCGATACGCGATACCGTAATGATTTTGGGATAGATGCCAAGTTGGGGCTCTCCTCATCGCTAAACCTGGATATCACCTACAATCCTGATTTTTCGCAAGCCGAAGTGGATGATCAGGTTACCAATCTCGACCGCTTTGAGCTTTTTTACCCTGAGAAGCGCCAGTTTTTTCTCGAAAACAGTGACCTGTTTGCCAATTACGGCTCCGATCATATTCGTCCCTTCTTTTCGCGACGCATTGGGTTGGATGCCCCGGTATTAGCCGGAGCCCGACTGAGCGGGAAGGTTGGTAAAGATTGGCGGTTGGGGGTGATGGATATGCAAACCGAAAAGAACGGTGATTTACCGGCTCGTAACTTTTTTGTAGCCTCGATGCAAAAAAAGGTTTTTTCACGGTCGAATATTGGGGCTATTTTCGTGAACCAACAAAGTTTGAACGCTCCGTCGGAATTTATCGGAAACGACTACAATCGGGTTGTAGGTCTTGAATATAACCTGGCCAGTCCAAATAATTACTGGACAGGTGATTTTTTCGGGTTGCGCTCATTCACGCCCGGTGTAAACTCAGGAAATCAGGTTGCCCAGGGAGTTCAGGTCAATTATTCGCGCAAGCAATATGAGTTTGGAATCATCGAAAACTATGTGGGCAAAGACTTCAATGCCGAGACAGGCTACGTGCCTCGGATAGATTATCTGAGACTGAATCCCAGAGCAACTATCCGGTTTTACCCCGAAGCCGGAAAGGTGGAGTATCATGGTTTTTTCACAGAACTGGATACACACTTCCGGCCCGATGATATGGAATTAACAGATCGTGAAGTGAGTTTTGATTATTTCTTCCAGTTTCGCAATCGCAGTCACCTGGAGTTGGAGACCAACGCATGGTATATCAGGCTTCGGAATGATTTTGACCCTACCAATCAAGGGAACCATTTCCTGAGTGATGGCAGCAGTTACAACTGGTTCGACGCTACCCTGAAGTACCAATCTGATAACCGGAAAAGTTTTAAATATGAGCTGGTGGCTGGTTATGGAGGATTTTTCAACGGTGAACGCTGGCATGCCGGGGGACAACTGAACTATCGCTTCCAGCCCTATGGTTATGTCTCGATGGTATTCAGTTACAACGATTTAATACTTCCTGCCCCATGGGGAAGAACCGATTACTGGCTGGCCGGACCCAAGGTGGACATCACCTTTACCGATAAATTATTCCTGACTACCTATGTTCAGTACAACGAACAAATCGATAACATAAACCTGAATGCACGATTTCAATGGAGGTATAAGCCTGTTTCAGACATTTTTCTGGTATATGCCGATAACTACTTTCCCAATGGGATGAATGTTAAGAACAGAGCATTGGTATTTAAAATGTCCTATTGGTTCAATTAGCAGAGAAAATTCACGAATCTTTTCTGTAGTGCGACCGTGAAATCAGGTAGAAAACCAGAAGTGCTATTCCTCCAAACAGCAGAATCATTGAGATGTAAGCTACTGTTTCGGTCATGGCTCCGCTTGTGGCCAACAGGTCACCCACAATGAATCCAAGGGCCAGTCCCACAAAGAGAATGCCGTATTTAAGAGGGCTCAGCCAACTGCTTTTCTCCCTTTCATTAAAAATGGAGGCGTCTTTGCCCGAAGCAATAAGGGCAGTTCTTTCAATTCTTTTATTACGATAGTAGGTTACTATCGCCACTATCCCGAATATCATTCCAAAGAATGCCACCGGTACAATAATCTCTACGTTCATGGCTTTAAGTTTTAATAGTTTGTCCGTTGGACGCCTCTTTTTTCCATTCGGTTACAAAATTCGAAAAAAATATTTGTGCACTGGTCATACTCTTCTTAATCTGATTAATTCAAGAGTTTTAGTGATAAGATGGTCAAATATCAAAAAATAGTTCGACATCGTAATAGAAAATTTATAAATTAATCAGATTAAATTGTATATAGAATATTTGTAACCATTTCATGGCTTCTGGCGTCATAACAAAAGAATGAAAATACCGGATGATAAACATATTCTGAATCAGATACGGAAAGGTGATGTTTCTGCTTTTTCGATCCTGATAGGCCGTTACCGTCACATGGTTTATACTCTGGCTTTTCAACTGTTGAAAAACCATGAAGATGCCGAAGAGGTGGCCCAGGATGCATTTTTTAAAGCCTATAAAGGCTTGTCGAAGTTTGAAGGACGTTCTTCATTTTCCACCTGGATTTATCGCATCACCTATCACGAGTCGATATCCAGGTTACGAAAACACAAGCATGAGCAGGTGAGCTTTGAGGAGGAACAAATCAGCAGACAGCCCTTTCATTTTGATGAACAGGAATTTAGGAAATTGGAGGCCGATGACCGAAAGCATTTTTTAAATGAAGCATTGACTCGCATTAAAAGTGAAGAGGCTGCCGTGCTCACCCTTTTTTATTTTGATGAATTAAGTGTGGATGAGATAGCCGAAGTGACCGGATTTTCCGCTTCCAACGTTAAGGTAAAGTTACACAGGGGGCGCCATAGTTTGTTGGCCGAGCTGCGTACATTACTTAAAGGAGAGGTTAACTCACTGTTATAAAAAAAGAACAAATGAAACATTATCAGAATAATACACAGGAAGACCAGTTTATAAAGAGACTCTTCAAAGAATCTTTCGTTCAGGAAAAACCACCGGAAAATTTTAACCGGATATTGATGGATCGGGTTATGTACGATTGGGTTTCCAGTGCGGGTTATCAGGCATCACTTATCGATAAACGCAACAATTGGTGGATTGTGCCGGGCGTAGTATTGATGCTCTTGATAGGGTATATGATCGATATAGGTCGTCTTGGGGAACAGTACGTTAATAAAGACCTGTGGTTCAAGGGCTTCTCTGAACTGGGACTGCTGCTGTTTGGATGGATGGGGTCGATGCACTGGTTTATTCCTGCGTCAATTGCGGCGGTGGGGGCGGTATTGTTGTTCGACAGGCTGTTGCAGAAACTCTTCCGATTTTAGATGATTTTACCTGCGTTAATAGCTTTCCATTACAATAAATGATTATTTTTCACTATTGTCCGGTAAAAATATAATTTTATATGGGGTATCTAATCATCTCCCGTAAAGTTTTATCTTTACGAAATGAAATATCCGGCAGACCAAATGGAATTTGAAGAAATGTTTAAATCGGAGCAAGCCTGCATTGATTACTTGGTATCATTGAGATGGCCAAATG
>JACDJA010001468.1_pt1 | contig 19583 bp, 19 predicted proteins | sample 7449241 | NCBI WGS metagenome assembly JACDJA01 (sample SAMN14253289, study PRJNA609438) | sludge metagenome | isolation source: initial anaerobic sludge | collected 2018-12-20 | reverse complement strand
AAGGTTGATCGTGGTTTTCTGGGGGTTCAGATTCAATCCCTGAACCGTGAAATGGCACAAGCCATGGGTCTTGACCGGGCCAAGGGTGCGTTGGTGACCGGATTCGTTTCAGGGTCACCTGCCGAGCAATCCGCGCTGCAACCGGGCGATATTATTATTTCTGCCAATGGCCACCCGATTACCGAATCTGCCGACTTGCCACAAACCATCGGCGTGCTCCCACCGGGAAGCGACGTGCGCCTCGAGGTGCTCACGAAAGGTAAGGCGCACAACATTTCAATAAAGCTGGCTGCATTGCCTCAACATGCGCCGAGGCAGGTTCAGTCGATGAAATCCCATGACCTGATTGTGGAAGATTTCGGCCTGCTTTTGACGGACGATGGCGGCACGATCCGTGTCAAGGCCGTTGAGCCCGACAGCCCGGCCGCAAAAGCGGGGCTGGCGGCTCAGGATGTCCTGCTCACGCTTAATCAGCGCGCATTGAATTCCCTGGACGCTGCGCAGAAAGCCTTCGAGTCAGCCCGCAAGGACAGGCCCAATGCGGTTCTCATGCGCCGTGGCGACCAACAGCATTACGTGGCCATCTCGCTTCAGGCCGACTGATGGGCGTTAATGAGAGATGGTGGCATGAGGCTTCTTGGTTGCAAGGCGCCGAGTAAAATTGGCCGAATCGGTTATACTTCGCCGCTTTGCGGTGTATGTGTCGTGTATGAAGCATATTCATCGGTATCTGGATTTCATGAGCGCCCCGTCGCGGTGCGCCCTTTAAAAACTATTGAGTAGAACCATGTCCGAACGGCTCTCGCTGATTCGTAATTTTTCGATTATCGCCCACATTGACCACGGTAAATCCACCCTGTCTGACCGCATTATTCAGTTGTGCGGTGGCTTGAGCGCGCGTGAAATGGATGTGCAGGTGCTTGATTCCATGGATATCGAGCGGGAGCGCGGTATCACCATTAAGGCGCAGAGTGTATCGCTCGACTACACCTCCCGCAGTGGTAAGGTCTACCGTCTGAATTTCATCGATACACCCGGGCACGTGGATTTCTCGTATGAAGTTTCGCGCTCACTGGCGGCCTGCGAGGGCGCGTTGCTGGTGGTGGATGCCTCACAGGGCGTTGAGGCGCAATCGGTTGCCAACTGCTATACGGCCATCGATCTTGGTCTCACCGTCGTGCCTGTCTTGAACAAGATTGATCTGCCGTCGGCCGAGCCCGAGCGCGTCAAGCAGGAAATCGAGGATGTCATTGGTATCGATGCAGAGCACGCTGTCCTCACTTCCGCCAAAACCGGGGTGGGTATCGAAGATGTGCTCGAACGCCTGATCGAGGAGATTCCGGCGCCCGTCGGTAATGAAGAAGGTCCGCTCAAGGCGCTGATTATCGATTCCTGGTTTGACAACTATGTCGGCGTAGTCGCGCTGGTGCGTGTCATCGACGGGGCAATCCTGCCGAAACGCAAAATCAAGGCCATGGGTACTGGGGATATTTTTCAGGTCGAAAAAGTGGGGGTATTCACGCCCAAAACGCTCGCACGCGAGGGTCTTTATGCCGGTGATGTGGGGTTTGTGATCGCCGGGATCAAGAATATCGATTCGGCGAAGGTCGGCGACACTCTGACCGACGCTGAAAATGGCGCAACGGCAGCCTTGCCCGGCTTCAAGGAAATGCAGCCACGGGTGTTTTCCGGCTTGTATCCTGTTGAGGGCGAAGACTACGAAAATCTGCGCGAAGCCTTGCGTAAGCTGCGCCTGAATGACGCAGCGCTGCATTTCGAGCCTGAAGTTTCGCAGGCACTTGGATTCGGCTTTCGCTGCGGATTCCTCGGTTTGTTGCACATGGAGATCGTGCAGGAACGCTTGGAGCGCGAGTATGACCTCGATCTCATTACCACCGCGCCGACGGTTGTGTATGAAATTGTAGAAAACGATGGTTCGACCTATCGAATTCACAACCCCGCCCAGCTCCCTAATGTGAGTAATATCAAGGAACTGCGTGAGCCAATAATTGAGGCAAGCATTTTCTGCCCCGATGAGTACGTCGGCGCGGTCATCGGGCTTTGCATTGAGAAACGTGGCGTACAGAAAAATCTGAGTTACGCGGGCAAGCAGGTCACGCTTGTTTTCGAGTTACCGCTGGGCGAAGTGGTGCTCGATTTCTTCGACCGGCTCAAATCGGTGAGCCGGGGCTATGCCTCGTTCGATTACAAGTTTGTCCGCTTCCAGGATGCCGATCTCGTTAAAATGGACATGCTGATCAATGGCGAAATCGTCGATGCGCTGTCGTTGATCGTGCATCGCAGCATCGCTCAAAGCCGGGGCCGGGATTTATCCGAGAAGCTCAAGGAACTCATTCCGCAGCAGATGTTCGAAGTAGCGGTTCAGGCGGCCATCGGTGCCAAGATCATTGCGCGCAGCACGGTAAAGGCTCTGCGCAAGAACGTGCTGGCCAAGTGCTATGGCGGGGATGTCTCCCGAAAACGCAAGTTGCTCGATAAGCAAAAGAAAGGCAAGAAACGCATGAAGCAAATCGGTCAGGTCGAGGTGCCACAAGAGGCATTCCTGGCTGTTTTGCAAATGGATGCCAACAAATAACACCGACTCGGGGAGAGTGATTTTGGATTTTACATTGATACTGGTGCTGGCTACCCTGATTTCGGGCTTGATCTGGTTGACTGATAGCCTGTTTTTCAAAAAGGCGCGTGTCCGCCGTGCGGCTACGGGTGTGGTTGCCGATGGTGCGCCGGTTGTGCTTCACGAACCCCTGCTGGTCGATTATGCCCGTTCCTTTTTCCCTATTCTCCTTGTGGTTCTGGTCGTGCGTTCGTTCATTGTCGAGCCATTCCGTATTCCCTCGGGTTCGCTGATGCCGACCTTGCTGGTGGGGGATTTTATTTTGGTCAATAAATTCAGTTATGGCTTGCGACTGCCGGTGCTGGATACCAAGATACTGCCAACCTGGGAACCGAAGCGGGGTGATATTGCGGTGTTCCGTTATCCCAATGATCCGAAAGTCGATTACATCAAACGGGTAATCGGCGTTCCGGGTGATCATATCCGCGTCGAGGGCAATAAGCTCTGGGTGAACGGCACGCCTATTCCCGAAACTTATGTTGGCGTCTACCCTGGGGACGATGGCATGCGCATGGCCGGTGCCTCGGTCTATCGGGAAAATCTGCTGGGCGTCGAGCATGACGTGCTGTTCGAAAAGGATGGATACGAAAAGAACGGCGAGTGGGTTGTGCCGCCCCACGAATATTTTATGATGGGTGACAATCGTGACAACAGTAACGACAGCCGTTATTGGGGTTTTGTGCCCGAAGCCAATCTGGTGGGCAAAGCCTTCATGATTTGGTTGCATTGGGACTGGAAAGACGGCAAATTTGACGCCAGCCGTATCGGTATGGGCATTCATTGATTTTTTTGGTTTTGATTAATGGAAGAGGGACAGTTGCATGAAGCTTGATCACAGTACCGCCAGTCGTCGTCACCAATCGGGTATGACCCTGATTGGCCTGATTATGTACGCCTTTATTGCCTTTTTTCTGGCCATACTTTTGATGAAAGTGGTGCCGCTTTATCTGACCGACCAGAAAATCAGTAGCATTTTTAAACAGCTTCAGAGCTTTCATGGTGATCCGATGCAGATTCGGAGTACGATCGATAAGCAACTTGATATCAATGAAATCGATAACATTACCTCCAAAGATTTCAAAATCACGCCATTCGGTAATGGATACAAAGTGACTTACGATTATGACGGTCGCGCAGATATCGTCGGTAACCTGGCGGTGGTGGCATCCTTTACGCATTCAGTGAATGTCAGTCCTTAAGTCGGGCAACCCGCTTGTGGCTGCGCCGGAGAAGCTGGCGCAGCACATCGGTATCGCCTTCACCAACCCCGAGCTACTTGAGATGGCACTGCGCCATCGCTCGGCCGGCAACTTGAATAACGAACGCCTGGAATTTCTGGGTGATGCCGTACTCAATCTGGTGATTGCCCACCAACTCTACACAATTCATTCAAAGGCAACGGAAGGTGAACTTTCGCGCTGGCGTGCAAGTCTTGTGCGAGAGGAAAGTCTGGCCGTCATTGCGCGGGAGCTGGATTTGGGGCGTTATTTGGTTCTCGGGCCGGGCGAACTGAAAAGCGGAGGCTTTCGCCGCGACTCGATTCTCGCGGATGCACTCGAAGCCACGATCGGGGCCGTATATCTCGATCAGGGTTTTGAGGTTGCTCAGGCATTGCTGGTACGCCTGTTTGAACGCATGCTGAAAGACCTGCCCGATGCCGCAAGCCTCAAGGACCCGAAAACCCGTTTACAGGAATGGTTGCAAGGCAGCAAGCGTGAATTGCCATCCTACGAGGTGACAAAGATCAGTGGGCAGGCACATAAGCAAGTGTTTGAGGTGACCTGTCGTTTGAGTGACACGCAGCAGAAAGCCGTTGGGCGTGGCAGTTCCCGGCGTAAGGCGGAGCAAGCGGCAGCTGAGTCGATGTATGAAGCGCTCACCCTGAGGCAGCAGAAGTTCACCGGGTCGGGGCAGTAAATGGAGCCCAAAATCACATCAAATATGGAAACAGCTGTTCACCGGTTCGGTCAGGTAGCGATTGTCGGTCGACCGAATGTCGGTAAATCCAGCCTGCTCAACCGTCTGGTCGGGCAGAAAATCAGCATCACAGCGCCCAAGCCGCAAACGACGCGACATCGGATAACCGGAATTCTGAGTGAACCGCGTGGGCAGATTGTGTTCGTTGATACCCCCGGCATTCATCAGGGCGGCAGTGATGCGCTCAATCGCCAACTCAATCGCACGGCCCGTAGTGGGTTCGACGATGTGGATCTGGTGCTGTTCGTCGTTCAATCCGGTCGATTCAATGAAGAAGATGCCGGTGTGCTGGAATTGATCCGGCAATCCGGCCTGCCGACGATCCTGCTGATCAACAAGATCGATCTGTTGTCAGATAAGACAGCACTTTTCCCCTTTTTGGCCCAGATGCAGGCGCGCTTTGATTTTTTGGCGCTTTATCCCCTGTCCGCGCGACGTGACCGGGGATTTGACGGCTTGCTTGATTTGATATTCAAGCACCTGCCTCAGGGCGAGCCGATGTACGATCCGGATGAAGTGACCACGATCACCACAAGATTCATGGCATCCGAGATCATTCGCGAAAAAATGGCGCGCTTACTGCACGACGAATTGCCCTACAAAACCACTGTGCTGATCGAGCGATTCAGCGAGGAGCCGGAGCTGACAGAAATCGACGCGGTCATTTATGTAGCGCGTGATAGTCAGAAGGGTATTGTCATTGGTTCTGGCGGCAAGAAACTCAAAGACATCGGCAGCTTGGCCCGGCATGATCTCGAGCAGATGTTGCAGACCAGAGTCATGCTGCGATTATGGGTTCGGGTGAGAGCGGACTGGGCGGATGACGAGCGTGCGGTCCAGTCGCTTGGTTATCAGCTGCCCGAGTAATCCGGTGCACGTTTTGGACCGGTGGATATGACCCGTGCTTTTGTGCTGCATACGCGCCCCTGGCGGGATACCAGCCTGCTGGTCGAGTGGTTTACTGAGGACTTCGGTCGACTCACCACGTATCAACGCGGCGCGCGAACCCGTGGCAAGAAATCCCCGCTCAGACCGATGGCTTTTCAATGCCTGCAGATGATGCTGGCGGGTCGTGGTGACATGAAAACAGCCACGCAGATCGAGCCGGCAGGGTATGCGCACATCCTGCATGGTCAGTCACTTGCCGTCGGATTCTATCTGAATGAATTGCTGATGCGCGCGTTACATCGCCATGAGCCAGCGCCGGTATTGTTTGATATTTATGCACGGCATCTGGCCGAGTTGACTGGACAAGCTGTCGATTTTGGTATGGTGGTGCGCGGCTTCGAGCGTGACTTGCTGGCAGAACTGGGTGTAGGGATTGATTGGCAATTGACTGCCGATACCCAGGAGTCGATTGACCCGCAGGCGATGTACTGGTTGGCTCCCGAAGAGGGGATTCTGCAACAACGGGGGCGAGGGTATCCTGTGGCAGGCAATGTCTTGAAGGCCATTGCTGAAAATCAGGCACTCGGTGATGCGGCAGATCGTCGTCAGGCTCGCGACCTGCTCCAAAGCCTGCTGGCGCCTCATGTTGGATCGGCTCCGTTTCACAGTAGAGCGTTGTGGCGGAGCCAGCCCCAACCGGGCGAAGGCGAATAACACCTGCGCCCGCAGTAACCGAACTTCATTAAATTACTTGGGCAATGGCTCCTAAAACTTCAGTTAAAAGGGATACACATTTATGACCAATCGTCTGACCGCGCTGCGACCACTTCTGGGTCTGAATATCGACCATGTTGCCACCTTGCGGCAGGCGAGGGGAACCACCTATCCGGATCCGGTTCATGCCGCGTTGCTGGCGGAACAGGCGGGTGCGGACAGTATCACGTTACATTTGCGCGAAGATCGCCGACATATCCAGGATCGTGACGTTTTGCGTCTGCGTGAGATGTTGCAAACACGCATGAACCTCGAGATGGCGGTAACCGAAGAGATGATCGAGTTTGCGTGTCTTGTCCAACCGCATGATTGCTGCCTGGTGCCGGAAAAACGCGAAGAGCTGACGACAGAAGGCGGATTGGATGTGGCCGGTCAAATTGACCGCATCCATTCTGCTTGTGACCGGTTGCGGGCGGCAGGCATTCGTGTGTCACTATTCATTGATGCCGATCCACGCCAGATCGATGCGGCCGTGGCCTGCGAGGCGCCCGTCATCGAATTGCATACCGGTCATTATGCCGACTCACGTGATGACGCTGGTCAAAAGCAGATTTTGAACGATATCATCCGTTCGGCACGGGATGCGACTGATGTCGGCTTGCAAGTCAATGCGGGCCACGGGCTGCATTACCACAATGTGCAGGCGATTGCGGCCATTCCCCAGATAGAGGAATTGAACATCGGGCACGCCATCATCGCCCGCTCGATTTTTACCGGGTTGCCCCAAGCGGTTGCGGACATGAAAAAGTTGATGCGCGAAGCCCGGATGGGCTGATTGTTTCATGATTCTTGGCATTGGCACCGATTTGGTGGAGATTGAACGTCTGGCGCAAAGTTATGCCCGGCATGGCGATCGTCTGGTCCATCGAATTCTGGGCGTATCGGAGCGGGTGGCCGCACCGGTGAGTGACTCGCCTCGATTTACAGCTTGGCTGGCCAAACGGTTTGCTGCCAAGGAAGCGGCCGTCAAAGCGCTGGGCACCGGCTTTAGCGGCGGTATTTCCCTGCATGATATTCAGACCATTCATAACGCACGTGGCGCACCTGAACTTATTTTTAGCGGCCTGGCGCAACAACGTCTGGATGAGATCGGGGCAGTGCGGGTGCATTTGAGCATCAGCGATGAACGATCACATGCGCTGGCATTTGTGGTCATCGAGGGCGGGGATCGATGAGTCGCTCTTGTATCCCTATGCCCATGCGTGCATAACACTTGACTTCAGGTGCGGGCAAGATTGACGGCGAGATCCTTGAGCGAATCTGGCGCATTAGTTCCCGATCTACTCCATTTAAGGCTGCGGCCGTTGTTATGGGTCAAGAAACCCCGTATAATCCGCGCCTCGTTTCTCCTGCCTGACCGTTGCGCATACGGCAGGCTGCTTTTTTATCCATCCACAGGAGTCAATTATGCGTCACTATGAAATCGTGTTCATGGTCCACCCGGATCAAAGCGAACAAGTCCCCGCCATGATCGAACGCTATCGCGGCATCATCGAAACATCCGGTGGCACCGTTCACCGTCTGGAAGACTGGGGCCGTCGTCAACTGGCCTACCCCATCAACAAGCTCGTCAAAGCACATTATGTGATGATGAACGTTGAAGCGTCTCAGGCCGCAATTGCCGAGCTCGAAGAAGCGTTCCGTTTCAACGATGCCGTTCTGCGCCACCTGACCAGCCGTATGGAAGCAGCCGAGACCGAGCCGTCCATCATCATGCGTGAGCGTGATAACGAGCGCCGTCCACGTCGCCGTGATGACGAGCAGGATTCAGGCCGTTTTGATCGCGATGACGAAGATCAAGAAGAACAAATCGAAGCAAGCGAATAAGCCAGCTTTACCAGTTTAGGGGATTACACCATGTCACGTTTTTTCCGTCGTAAGCGTTTTTGCCGATTCACCGCCGAAAATGTCAAACAGATCGATTACAAAGATCTCGATACCTTGAAACAATACCTCACCGAAACCGGCAAGATTGTGCCTGCGCGCGTCACCGGTACGGCTGCCCGTTATCAGCGTCAACTCCAGACTGCGATCAAGCGTGCCCGCTTCCTCGCGTTGCTGCCCTACACTGATCGTCACTGATCGGTTCGACCTGTATAGGAACACATCATGCAAGTTATTTTGTTGAATAAAGTCGAAAACCTCGGCACCTTGGGCGATATCGTCAATGTACGTGCCGGTTATGCGCGTAACTTCCTTATTCCATACGGTAAAGCGAAGGCCGCAACAAAGGCCAACATGGCCGAGTTTGAAGCCCGCCGCGCTGAACTCGAAAGCCAGGCTGCCGCTGAACTGGCCGCCGCTGTGGCGCAAGCCGAGAAACTGGCCGAAGCCATGGTCACCATCCCTGTGAAAGCGGGCGCGGAAGGCAAGCTGTTCGGTTCTGTCGGCACGATTGAAATTGCACAAGCCGTGTCTTCTGCCTACGGCGTGACTATCGAAAAGCGTCAAGTGCGCTTGTCTGCGGGTGCCTTGCGCTCTGTGGGTGAATTCGAAGTGCCTGTACACCTGCACACTGATGTCAATGCAATCATCAAAGTGGTCGTGGTCGGCGAAGAATAAGCGAGCATTTCGCTGAACGCACAAAAAACCCCGCGGACGACGCGGGGTTTTTTTCGTCTGGAATATCCGTGTTGTTTTTTCGAAGAGAGGAGAGCGTGCGCTCAGATCTTTTCGCTGACAATGATGGCCGTGTGACGTTCGAGCTTACCCGGCCCCGTAAATGCCTCCTTCGGCAAGGGATTCTGGTGCGCGATCTTGAAATCCGCGCTGCCCACCCAGTTCTCAAATGAAGCCTTATCCTGCCAGTGCGTCAGAACGACATAGACGCCGTCTTCGGAATCGGGCCGCAGGATTTCCATACGGACAAAACCGGGTTGGAGATCGACCTGTCCGGCACGTGCGCGAAAACGTTCTTCAAACGCATCGTGCCATTCGGCGGCAACGGGGACTCGGTTGGCGACTACATACATCAGATTTGCTCCTTGACTATTGAGGGCGATTATTGAAATCAACGGGGTTCAATCCGAAGGTAGAGTCAAAAATCTTGCCTCGGTTCCCTTTCCTGTCCGGTTTGACCGGGTACTTTGATGAGCAGAACCATCAGTGCCGCGAGCAGGGATGAACCCAACACGAACAGGTGAAGATTGACTGCTGCCGCCAGTGCGCTCGTCGCATCCAGACCAAAAGGCTGCAGGGCAAGCACGACACCTGCCTCAAACGTACCAAATCCGCCGGGGGCATGGATGGGCAAGACGGTGGTCAGATCGCCGCCAATGGCACCTGCAAGTGCGGCCGCCAGACCCAGCTGGGCGACATGGGACAGAACCCATGCCAGCGTCAGAAGCTTTATCAGCCAGTTTGCCCAGGTCCAGCCGAGTGTGGCCAGGAAATGAGCGATGGATTGGGGTAGGCTGTCCACACTGCCGAGCAGAAGGCCTCGCCATTTGCCATCCGGGCGGGCTGCGATGACTCGACGTACGCGATGGCGGGCCAGGAAGATCAACACGGGAGCCGGTACGAGGATGATTACGAGGATCGCCCACGCATCCGGCAATCCCATGCCCCATATCGCAGCCAGCAACCCGAGCAGAACGATTGCCTGAAGATCGAGTAGCCGAAACCAGAGCAGTACCGGTACGGTGCGGGACGCGGGCAGGGTGAAATACCGTTGCATCAGGATCGGGAAGCTGATTTCCCCTGTTCTCATGGGCAGAAAATTGTTCAGCAGGATGTGCCAGGTGGATAATTTCAGTGTGGGCCAGAATTGGCCACGCAATTCGTGGATAAAGTATCTCTGAATACGCAGGGCACGCAGCGCATAGCTTAATACCATCAGGATCAGGGCAATGCCGAGTGCGGGTAGGGAGATCAGGCGCCAGGGTGCGAGCAGTCTGTCCGGCCCGATCCAGGCAACCACTCCGGTCAGAACCGCGAGCACCAGAACCCATGCAAGCAGCATTTTGAGTCGGGGCGAAATGGATGATTGTGCAGATGAAGTCATGTGGCGCTGCGAGAGAAGGCTGGATTGGGCATAATACGCGCTCACTGTTCGTCCGTCATACTCGCCGGGCGTGGTTGTGGTGTCTGTCTTTAAATGAGTGCTCGAGGGGGCGATTGAATGAGTGCCGTGATTTTCCATCTGATCGATGATCCGGACACCGAGGCTTTCTGGTTTTATGCGGCGGAACTGTGCGCTGAGGCGGCCGAAGCGGGGCACATGACCTATGTTGTCTGCGCCAATCTCGCGCATGTGGAAAGTTTTGACGATTATTTATGGGGCTACAAACCCGACGCCTTCGTGCCGCACACGGCTGACCCTGAAGATATCGCCCACGCACCGATTTTCCTGGGCGTGGATGTGGCGGCTGGTGGTTTTGATTATGTGATCAATCTTTCCGGCAAACCCATCGAGCGCGTTGCCGAACGCGTTCAACTGGATGAACTTGTTGATGCCAATCCCGCCAATCGGGATGCCGCCCGCGCACGCTGGCGCGCGTATCAAGCCTCAGGGGCCAAACCCGTTCACCGGCAGATTGCCCAGGTGCCGCGTGACGATCGTTGAGCGCGTAACCCCGTACGAATATATATAATTTAAGTTGATGATAAAAATGGAAAAAACCTACAATCCCGCCGAGATCGAAGCTCCTTGTTACGCGCGCTGGCAAGCGGGCGGCTACTTTGCTCCCGATGCCAGTCTGCCCGCCGATGCACCGAGTTACTGCATCATGCTGCCGCCACCGAATGTGACGGGGCGCCTGCATATGGGCCATGCGTTTCAGGATACCCTGATGGACATGCTCACCCGTGTCCATCGGATGCAGGGTGATCGCACGCTCTGGCAGCCGGGTACCGATCATGCGGGTATTGCCACGCAAATGGTGGTGGAGCGTCAACTCGAGGCCGAAGGCAAGACACGGCATGATCTCGGCCGCGAGGCATTCACCGAACGGGTGTGGCAATGGAAAGCCGAATCGGGTGGATTCATCACCGAACAGATGAAACGCCTGGGCGCCTCTTGCGACTGGTCGCGCGAGCGGTTCACGATGGATGAGGGTTTGTCCGAGGCGGTGCGTGAAGTCTTTGTGCGCTTGTATGAGGATGGTCTGATTTATCGTGGCAAACGGCTGGTGAACTGGGACCCGGTGCTGCATACCGCCGTCTCGGATTTGGAGGTTATCAGCGAAGAGGAAACCGGCCACCTGTGGCATCTGCGATACCCGCTGACCGATGGCAGCGGCCACTTGATTGTCGCCACGACCCGTCCTGAAACCATGTTGGGTGACACCGCCGTGGCCGTACATCCGGAAGACGAGCGCTACCAGCATCTGATTGGCAAGACCATTACCTTGCCGCTGGTAGGCCGTGAAATACCGATCATCGCGGACGATTATGTCGATCCGGCCTTCGGCTCGGGCTGCGTGAAAATCACCCCCGCGCACGATTTCAACGACTATGCCGTCGGACAACGCCACAACCTGCCCAAAATTAATGTGCTGACCATCGATGCGCGGATTCGCGAACTGCCGGAAATCATCGGCGGTGAAGAAGAGGGTGCCTTGCCAGCCCATTACGCGGGGCTGGATCGCTATGAAGCTCGTGATCGTATTATTCACGATCTTAAAGAACTCGATTTGCTGGAAAAGATCGACGATCACAAGCTCATGGTGCCCCGTGGCGACCGCAGCGGCGCGGTGATTGAACCGATGTTGACCGACCAATGGTTCGTCGATCTCACCCGCGAAACACAGGAAGATGGTCGTCCGGGCGGACTGGCCGCCATTACGCGCCCGGCCCTGGACGCGGTGCGTGGCGGTGACATCAAATTCGTGCCGGAAAACTGGTCGAATACCTATTACCAATGGCTTGAGAACATTCAGGACTGGTGTATCAGCCGCCAGATCTGGTGGGGGCACCGGATTCCGGCGTGGTATGACGAATCGGGCAAGGTGTATGTCGGTCGAAACGAAGCCGAGGTTAGGGCGAAATATGATCTGGATGGCACGGTGGTTCTGTCGCAGGACAACGATGTGCTCGACACCTGGTTCTCCTCCGCACTCTGGCCGTTTTCCACCCTGGGTTGGCCGCAGCAGACACAGGAACTGTCGCAGTTCTATCCCACAAGCGTCTTGGTGACCGGCTTTGACATCATCTTCTTCTGGGTTGCCCGGATGGTGATGATGGGTAAGTACTTCATGCGTGACGTGCCGTTTCGTGAAGTGTACGTGCACGGCCTGATTCGCGATGCGCAGGGACAGAAAATGTCCAAGTCAAAGGGCAACGTGCTCGATCCGATCGACCTGATCGATGGCATCGATCTCGAATCGCTCGTTGCCAAACGCACCGCGGGCCTCATGCAGCCCAAAATGGCGGCGAAGATCGAAAAAGACACGCGCAAGGAATTTCCCAATGGTATCCCGGCCTTCGGCACCGATGCGTTGCGCTTTACCTTTGCCGCTCTGGCGACCACGGGGCGGGACATCCGTTTCGATCTCGGGCGCATCGAAGGTTACCGCAATTTCTGCAACAAGCTGTGGAATGCCAGCCGGTTTGTGATGATGCAATGCGAAGATCAAGACACCGGCCTGACCGACGCGCCGGTGACTTTGAGTGATGCGGACGAGTGGATTATCGGCCGTCTGCAACAGGTCGAGGCACAAGTGGCAAGGCATTTTGCCGAATATCGCTTTGATCTGGCGGCACAGGCGCTGTATGAATTCACCTGGAATGAATACTGCGATTGGTATCTCGAGTTCACCAAGCCCGCACTCAAGGCCGATGATGAAGCCGCTCAGCGTGGCACACGTCGCACCCTCGTGCGCGTGCTCGAAGCACTTTTACGGCTCCTGCACCCGATCATCCCGTTCATTACCGAAACCATCTGGCAGCGCCTGGCACCGATGGTATTGGCGGATGTGTCGTCAACTGATAGCGTCATGGGGCGTCCGTATCCCTTGGCGGACGAGCGCAAAATCAATACCCAAGCGATCGAGTCGGTCGAATGGCTCAAAAATGTGATTCTGGGCGTGCGCCGTATTCGTGCCGAAATGGACATAGCGCCCAGCAAATCGCTCGACGTGCTGGTAACGCATGCCACCGTTGAAGAGATCGCCCGGTTTGAGCGGTTTGGCGCTTTGCTGAATTCTGTCGGTCGGATTGGGCGCGTGACCCCATTGGGTGAGGGGGAGACTGTACCCGAGGCGGCCATGGCACTGGTTGGCGAGTTGCAAATCCACATCCCCCTGGCGGGATTGATCGACAAGGAAGCGGAATTGGCTCGACTTGAGCGCGAAATTGCCAAGACCGAAGCCGAGTTGACCAAATCCCGTAACAAGCTCGATGCACCGGGATTTGCCGATCGTGCCCCGGCGCAGGTAGTCGCGCAGGAACGGGAGCGAGCGGAGAAATTCGAAACCAGCCTTGGGGAATTGCGGGCACAACGACTGCGGATCGAACGGCTGTGAGGTTGGGGGAGTATACAACCACACCTCGGCCACCAACGATAACTGCATCGTGCGCAAGGCAGACACTGCCGCTCGCATGACAAGCCAATGGCTGGACCGCAAAAGCGCTTGGATTCGAGCACGCCACAGATCAGAGCTTCTTCAAATCCCCCTCGTTCCCCCTTTTACAAAGGGGGAAGCGCACATGTCCAAAAAATGACTCACTCCCTCCTTTGAAAGAGGGGGTGGGGGGATTTACCAAATCGCACCCAGTGCTCGAAGTCACTCAGTATGGGTGCAGAATCATTCAGTCCCTATTCACGACGCCCTTCCATGCCTGGCAATAGTGCACGAACTGCAGAAGTGCGGGGCTGAGGTATTTCTCCCGGTGCCAGGCGAGACGGAACGATCGCGTCAGATTCAGATCGACTTCGATCGCGACGAGTCGACCGGATTTTATTGCGTATTGCGCTTCCAATTCAGACAGGCAGCTTAAGCCCAGACCTGCTGCCGTGGCATTGATGATCGCCTCGGTACTGTTTAGCTCCAAAGCGATTCGCCAACGATGCAGATGGGGCGCCACCCGATGCAGGAACAGATTGCGCGAGCCTGAGCCTGGCTCTCGAAGAACCCAAGGCTGATCCTCCAGAGCCTCTTGGCTTGATCGCCCCATACCTGCCAATGGATGCTCCGGGTCGGCCACAATCAGCATGTGATCCTGCATCCACGTCAGCGATTCGATCTGAGAATCCTCAAGCTCCCCTTCGATTAATCCGATGTCAAGCTCGAATGCAGTCAGTTGTTGGCAAATCTCGCGGGTGTTGCTGATATGCACCTTGGGCAGCGGTTGCTGATGATCGAGACGATAATCCCGCAGCAGCCAGGGAATAAGTTGCTGACCGATGGTAAAACTGGCGCCGAGACGCAAGCTGGTGCGTTGCACTTCTTCAGTGGAAAACAGCACTTCGATATCCCGACTGCGTTGCAGTAATTCATCTGCCAGCGGCAGAAGCTTTTGGCCGAGGTCATTGAGGTGCAGCCGATTGCCGGACCGGTCGAACAATGGGTTGCCGATGCGTTTTTCCAGTTCGGACAGTGCGGCGCTGACCGCAGGTTTAGTCAGGTGCAGACGTTCAGCGGCGGCGGTGATCGAGCGCGTCTGAGTGATGGCAAGAAAAACCTGTAGTTGCCTTAAGGTAATGTTCATATCATTCCCTATGTTCATTTAAATCTTACATATAGTAAGAAAAGTTCCAATATATTTAACAAAAAGGACGCAGTAGTCTAGCCCCTGTTGATCACCATCACCGGAGGCAAACGATGAACACATCACTTCCTGTCAAATTACAGGCCATACCAACGCCGATTGCCGGGCTGGCCCTTGGGGTGGCCAGCCTGGGTTGGGGCTGGGAAGCTTTTTTACCCTTACATGGTTGGGCGCAAACCGTTTCTGCCCTGATTGCAGGGGTGCTTCTGCTGCTGTTGACCGCCAAATTCCTGCTGAACCGGAGCCTGGTGTGGAATGAACTGGCGCACCCGGTCGTGGGCAGTGTGCTGCCGACGTTTGCGATGACGCTCATGGTCGTCTCCAAGGCCGTTTCGCTGCATTGGGCCGAGCTCGCGGTCGCGCTGTGGCTGGCGGCGATCGCCTTGCATCTGTTGTTTCTGGGTGTCTTCGTCACCCATCGCGCACGGGACTTCCGCCTACACCACATGGTGCCCGCCTGGTTTGTGCCCCCGGTCGGTTTGATCGTTGCCGATGTGACGTTTCCCGGCACTCCGGCATTTTTATTCTTGGCGCAAGTGCTGCTCTATTTTGGTCTTGGCATGTATGCCATCATGCTGCCGATGATGCTCTATCGGTTGATTTTCGTCGAACATGTGCCTGAGGCTGCCAAGCCGACGATTGCCATTATGGCGGCCCCGGCCAGTCTGGGGCTTGCCGGATACCTGACCTTGATCGCGCAGCCGCAGCCCATGCTGGTGGCTCTGTTGGCAAGCATCGCGGTGTTGATGACCCTGTTGATTTACACTGCATTCTTCGATCTGCTCCGATTACCGTTCAGCCCGGGCTATGCGGCATTCACCTTCCCGATGGTGATCGGCGTAAAAGCCTTGGTGATGCTTGAAGGCTGGTTGGTGGCCGAGGGGGCCGATCTTCGCGATGTGCAACTGATCCATCTGCTCGCTGATGTCGAACTTGCGGTCGCCACCATCGTGGTTGGTTATGTGACCGTGCGTTATGTCATGTATTTTCTGCCATGGTTGTGGGTTATCGTTCGGCGGGCCGGAGTTGAGCAATGTGTAATAGACCATTGATCCACCGAGATTTTTTTATGTACCAGATAATTCGACCCGCTTTTTTCAAGGTGCACTTGCGCTGGCTGCTGCTGTTATGCGCGGTGTTTTCGAGTTCTGTCATGGCTGCCGAGTTATCCATGCAGGGTATGGACACGCCGCTTGTGATCGATGTTGTGGCCGCCCAAGAGCCACCCAAAATGCGTTTGTTGTGGCTGCCTTCCGAGCAAGGGATTTTGCCGGCCGAGAAACAGATGGCTGCGGCATTGAGTGCGCGCGGTTTCGAGAGCTGGTTTGTCGATATCTACGAACCGCTTTTTCTGCCGCCGACGCCCAGTGCTGTCGACAAGGTGCCACCCGAATGGATCAGTGGCCTGATCAGTAAAGCAAAGGCCGACAATCTGCCCTTGATTGTGATCGCACCCAACAAGGCGGCCGAACTGGCGGTTCGGGGGTGGGTCGCGCTGCAATCCACACCCCAACAGGGTGTTGGATTTGTCTTCATTAACCCGAATCTGTATATCAACACCCCAGTGCCCGGTGAACCCGCCCGTTATTGGCCACAAGTTGCTGCATTCAATGCCCCTGTGTTTGTCATGCAGGCCGTGCTATCTCCCTGGCGCTGGCGTCTTATGGAATTGAAGCAGCAGTTGGAAAAATCCGGGAGCACCGTGTTCACGCAGTTGCTGCCGGACGTGCGCGATCGTTTCTATTTCCGGCCCGATGCCACTGCGTTCGAGCAGGCGCAAGGCAAGATGCTGTCGGCGCGCATCGATCAGGCGGCTTCATTGTTGGCCGGGTATATGGCCGAGCCGAGGGTGGCGGGCAAAGTCGAAACGTCGGCTCCTGTGGCAGTCGAGCAGACAAAATCAACCGAGCTTCAGCCTTATTCTGGGCCGCAGAACAGAGTTTTGGATCTCATGGATTTGCAAGGGCAAGCCGTTGATTTGAAAGATTATCGGGGCAAGGTGGTATTGCTCAACTTCTGGGCCAGTTGGTGCCCGCCCTGTGTGCATGAAATGCCCTCGATGACCCGATTGAAAACCTTGTTGAAAGGCGAGCCTTTCGAGATTCTTGCCGTCAATCTGGCCGAGGATCGCGCCGCTATCGATGCTTTCATCAAGCAGCACCCTGTCAACTTCCCCATTCTGACCGATCCGGCAGGGACAGCAGTGCAGACATGGCAGGTATACGCTTATCCGAGCACCTACCTCATCGATCGGAAGGGACGGATTCGCTATGCCTTGTTTGGTGGTGCGGAGTGGGATCAGCCGGATGCCGTAGCGAAAATCCGCCAATTGATTGCTGAGCCGGATTGATCAGGGTTTGAGGAAGAAGAGGGATTCTTGGAGCCTGTACGGGGGCTTTCCCCTGAACCTCATGCCCCCGGTAAAACTCTATCCATGGTTCGGGGGCGTGCCGGGTAGTGGATTAACCCCGATGTCCACAGACTCGCGACCAGTCACCCCGGGATTCGATTTCATCGATCGTCAGGCCCTGCGCCATCCATTGCGCGGCCACGGCTTCGGCTTGCGTGTTGAGAATGCCAGACAGTGCGAAACGTCCGCCCGCTTTGATATGGGGGGCGAGGATGGGCGCGAGTTCGATCAGGGGCTGGGCCAGGATATTGGCGACCAGGACGTCGAATTTTTCTCCTGAGCCCAGTTCTTCCGGCAGACCGAGCCAGAGGCGATCCTCCGGAATGTCATTGAGGGCTGCATTGTCCCGGCTGGCCTTGAGTGCCTGTGGGTCAATATCGGTGCCATAGGCAACCGAGGCGCCTTTCATCAAGGCAGCCAGCGCGAGAATCCCCGAGCCACAACCCACATCGAGGACACGTAGCCCTTTGAGTGATTGGGCATCGAGCCAGTCGAGGCACAGGGATGTGGTTTCATGCTGCCCGGTGCCGAAGGCCAGACCCGGATCGATCCGCACTACGGTTTTGGCTTCGGTGGGTGCATCGCTCCAATGGGGCGTAACCCACAGGCCATCGCCGTAATGAGTGGGGGCGAAATCAGCTTGAGTTTGCCGAACCCAATCGGTTTCCTCGATGAATTCGTGGTCGAAATCACCCAGAAGGGATGGCCGCAGCAAACCATGCAGTTGTCCCATGATGTCTGCCGGGCTGATATGGCCTTCGAAAAGACCCGCGACGCGAACCCGCTGCCAGAGCGGCGTTTCACCCGGTTTGGGTTCGTAAATCTGCTCGTCGCCGATTTCTTCCAGCGAAACGGAGACTGCGCCCGCTTCAAGCAGGGCGTCTTCGCAGGCTTCGACATCGGATTGGGGGACGTCCAGGCTCAGTCGCTGCCAGGCCGGACTCATTGCAGACGATTCGGACATCAGTTCAGACCCAGTTTCTTTTGCAGATAATGGATATCCGTGCCGCCTTCGATAAAGGCCTGATCGGCCATCAGATCACGGTGCAAGGGAATATTCGTCTTGATGCCATCGATCATCATTTCGTCGAGCGCACCGGCCATGCGGCGGATCGCCTGGTCGCGCGTGTCGGCATGCGTGATGAGCTTGCCGATCATCGAGTCATAGTAGGGCGGCACGCTATAGCCGTTGTAGATGTGCGAGTCGATGCGTACACCCGGTCCGCCTGCAAAATGCAGGTTGGTGATTTTCCCCGGGCTCGGCACAAAGGTGGCCGGATCTTCCGCGTTGATACGGCATTCGATGGCGTGCCCGGTCAGGCGGACTTGATCCTGCGTGATCTCGAGTGGCAGGCCCGCCGCAATACGCAGTTGCTGCTTGACGAGATCGATGCCGGTGATCATCTCGGTGATCGTGTGCTCGACCTGCAAACGGGTATTCATTTCGATGAAATAGAAATTGCCGTTTTCATACAGGAATTCGAACGTGCCCGCTCCGCGGTAGCCCATGCGCTGACAGGCGGCTACGCATACCGCGCCGATTTCGGCACGTTGCTCCGGCGTGACGCCTGGTGCGGGGGCTTCTTCGATGATTTTCTGGTGGCGGCGTTGCATGGAACAATCGCGTTCACCCAGATAGATCGCATTGCCGTGGGTGTCCGCAAGTACCTGGATTTCGACGTGGCGTGGGTGCTCAAGGAATTTTTCCATGTACACCTGCGGATTGTTGAACGCCGCTTGTGCTTCGCTACGCGTCATGTCGATGGCGTGCAGCAGCGCCGCTTCGGTATGCACCACGCGCATTCCGCGACCGCCACCACCGCCTGCTGCCTTGATGATGACCGGATAACCCACTTCACGTCCAAGACGCAGGTTCTCATCCGGATCATCGCCCAGCGCGCCATCGGAACCCGGCACGCAAGGTACATTGGCCTCTCGCATGGTTTCCTTGGCGGTGACCTTGTCGCCCATCATGCGGATGTTCTGGGGCGTCGGGCCGATGAAGATGAAACCGGATTCCTCGACGCGTTCAGCAAAATCGGCATTTTCGGACAGGAATCCATAACCGGGGTGAATGGCGACCGAATCGGTCACTTCCGCCGCCGCGATGATCGCCGGGATGTTCAGGTAGCTCTCGTTCGAACGGGGGCCGCCGATGCAGACCGATTCATCCGCAAGGCGAACGTGCTT
>JACDJA010001467.1_pt1 | contig 19587 bp, 22 predicted proteins | sample 7449241 | NCBI WGS metagenome assembly JACDJA01 (sample SAMN14253289, study PRJNA609438) | sludge metagenome | isolation source: initial anaerobic sludge | collected 2018-12-20 | reverse complement strand
CACTGCAGATTCCTCACTCCGTTCGGAATGACACGGGAGAGGCGGGTTCGGAATGACAGCGAAACACGTTGGTCACAGACAAGGCGTTCGTTATTCGGGTCGTCCCGGGACGAGCACCATTGCTGACGTCCGAGTTTCCAATTTCCAGTTTCGAGTTTCCCCTATCAAGTTTCCAGCCCTTCCGAAAGACGAAAAAGATCAATGAGCTGCGCATTGTCCATCTCGGTGATCCAGGCCTCGCCGGTGGGGGCGATGACCCGGTCCACCAGCTCGGCCTTCTCCTTGAGCATGGCGTCGATCTTTTCTTCCACCGTGCGGCGGGTGACAAACTTGTGCACCACCACGTTGCGATGTTGGCCGATGCGGTAGGCCCGGTCGGTGGCCTGGTTTTCCACCGCCGGGTTCCACCAGCGGTCGAAGTGGATCGCGTGGTTGGCGGCGGTCAAATTCAGCCCCGTTCCGCCGACCTTGAGCGACAGCACCATGAACGGCACATAGGCGGTTCCCTGAAAATCGGCCACGAGCTGACGGCGCTTGCCCACCGGCACCGCGCCGTGGAGCACCTTTCCGGGGCGGCCGAAAAGCGCTTCCAGGAAGGCGGCCAGCGGTTCGGTCATCTCCTTGAACTGGGTGAAAACCAGGACCCGCTCGCGTTTGGCTCTGATGGTTTCACAGATCTCGCCCAGGCGGGCGAACTTGCCGCTGTCCGCTTCGTCAAACGCGCCCCCGCCCAGGTACTGGTCCGGGTGGTTGCAGATCTGCTTGAACTTCATCAGGGCCGCCAACACCAGGCCGCGGCGGCCCATGGGGTCTTCGGCGCGCTCCAGGCGCGCCTTCAAGTCCGCCACCAGCTCGTGGTAGAGCACGACCTGCCGCTTGCCCAGTTCGGCGAAGGTGGTCATCTCCACCTTGTCCGGCAGGTCGTCGATGATGCGGCGGTCGGTCTTCATGCGCCGCAGGATGTAAGGCCCCACCACGCGTCGCAGCCGGGCGTAGCCCTCCGGTCGCTTTTCAAGGTCCTTGATGAAGCGCTTGAATTCCGCCGCGCTGCCCAGCAGCCCCGGGTTGAGAAAATCGAAGAGGGACCAGAGGTCCGAGAGCCGGTTTTCGATGGGCGTTCCGGTCAGGGCCAAGCGGGTGCGGCTCCGGAGCTGCTTGACGGCCCGGCTCTGGCGGGTGGCCGGGTTCTTGATGGCCTGGGCCTCGTCGAGAATCAAGGTGTCAAAACGCGCCTGGCGCAGCCATGGGTAGCGGCCGGCCAAGGTATAGGTGGTGAGTATCAGGTCGTAGGCCGCCAGGTCATCGGCGGACAGCTCGGGCACCGGCTGGCCGCCATGGCCTTCCGGATGGGCCACGAATACCTTGAAATGCCCGCAGAAACGCGCTGTCTCGGCCAGCCAGTTGGCCATCAGGGAGGCGGGGACCACCAACAGATGGGGCCGGGCCGGACCGTCCTTCTTTTTCCGCCTGGCCTTCAACCGGCTCAACAGCGCCAGGACCTGGACGGTCTTGCCCAGGCCCATGTCATCGGCCAGGCAGGCCCCCAGGCCCAAATGGCAGAGCAGGTCGAGCCAGGCGAGCCCGTGGCGCTGGTAGGGTCGCAATTGTCCCTGAAAGGCCGGGTCCGTCGTCACCGGGCCGATGCGCTCCGGGGCCTTGAGTTTTTCGGTGATTTCGGCCAGCCATTGGCCGTGGGTGACCTCGATGTCCTCGGGCAGATCGGCGGCACCCAGCACCGCCTCGGGCCGCAGCATCAGGCGCATGGCCTCGCGCAGGCGCAGGCCCTCGCGGTCGGCCAGCGCCACCGCTTTTTCATAGGTATCCAGGGTCTGGCGCAGCTTTTCGGGGTCCACCGCCACCCAGCGGTTCTTGATCAGGGCCAGCCCCTGGCCGGCGGCCAGCAGGCGCCGGGCTTCTTCCAAGTCGATGGGCGAATCGCCCACCATCAGCGCCGGGGTCAGGTTCAGCAGGGTATCGAGGCCCAGCAGCGAAGGCCGGTTTTCGCCGATGCTCAGTTTGACGCGTACCCGGGCCGCCTGCCGCTGCCACCAGTCCGGGATGCGGCACATGATCCCGGCGGCTTCGCAAATCTCGATGGCATTCAAGAAGGCCCAGGCCTCGGCGGGGGTCCAGGCAAGTGGGGAAAACAGGGCCCCGCTGTCCAGCAGCCGGGCCACCACTGGACTTTGCCGCGCCGCCCGGTGAACCGTGGCGAGCAGTTCGAGCAGCTTGGCCGTGTCGCTCCCGTAGTGTTCCAGCGCGTGGCGCAGCGGCAGATGGGTCGTCTGGCCCTGGCGGTCCACGCCGGTGGTGTAGGTGGCCATGAAGGCAAAGGGCAGCTCGCCGCCCCTGTTTTCCACCAGGTGAAAATAGACCCGGCCCACCAGGTGCACGTGGGGCGCGCTGGCCTGGAAAAAATCGGCTACCGATCCTTCGAAGGCCCCAATGCGGCGGCCAAAAGCCCGGTTGAGCGCGGCCCAGTGCGCTTGCAGCACCTCGACGTTCAGGTACTCGGCACCGTCGGCAGCCGGGGCCTGCTGGTAAAGAGCTTCCAGCTCAGCCGCGTCGGCGGCCACCGCCGCCTTCTCGCGCAGGGTCTCCAAGTCCGGGAGGCGGCGCAGCCTTTCCACGAACAGGGCCCCGACGCCGCGCCAGAACTCCAGCGAGGGCGACAGCCGCAAGGCCCGGTCGGCAAAGCCCAGCCAGAGCCAGCCGTCGGCGGCATCGGCCCGGTGGCGCTCAAACAAGGCTGTCTCGAACTGGCGCCGCGTATCGGAAGGGGGCGTTTCGGCCGCCGTCCACTCCAGCATCGGTCCGGTGTCCGGGGCCAGGGCAGCCACGAGCACCTCGCTTGGTGCTGGGCCGACATCGAGGGGAAGCTTGGCTTGTGAGTTGCGTTTCGGGGTGGGGGGCATCGGAAACATTTTACAATTAGCACGAATACAACGCCCGGAACATCACCGGGAACAAAGCGCCGCCTTTTTCACGAGGTCGATTACCGCCAGAAGCCGCATTCAGCTTGTCCCGCTTGACCATGGCCGTCTATATCCCGCTTTTGTAAACTCCCTTTCGATGGCCGACCCTGAGAATGAGGATGTCCTGATCCAGCAAAGCGTAGATTACCCTGTAGTCACCGACGCGATACTTTCGGAGCCCGGAGAACCGGCCCTTGAGCACAGGGTTGGATTCAGGCGCTTTGATCAGTTCCGTTTCGATGACGTCAAGAATTCTTTTCGCCTCAGGCGCCGATAGTTTTTTGAGGTCGCGGTGCACCGACTTCTTGTAAACGATGTTATAGGCCAAGAGACTTCCTCATCTCTTTGGCCGAGACCACCTCATCCCCTCTGTCATGGAGTCGGTCCAGGGCGATCTGGAGATCTGCGAAATCCTCGACATAGGATTCCAGGGCCTTTTGAATGATGAAAGAGCGGGATCTTTCGGTCTCTCTGGCGATGCTGTCGAGTTGGCTGGCAAGGTCCTCGGGAAGCCGTACTGATATCGCTGTCCTCATAGCACACCTCCTGTCATTTTTGTATTACATTGTATGCAGGAATGGCGGTTTTTTAAAGTACGCTTTACCACTGGCACGTGGCCCGGGGTGTAGGCTTCGGTGCGCGCCAACACCGGCCGTACCCCCAAAGCGGGGTGTCTTGCAGGTGCGAAACGTTCATTTTATCCTTGCCGCCCCCTTTTACCGGTCTGGGAGGATTCGCTGCAAATGATTTCGGATCGGTGCTTTTGCTTGCGCTCACACGAGGCGCAGCACAACGCCTGATCGTCCAGCCCCTGCATGATGCCGCAGGTCTCGCCGCTGTGGCCCCCGGCGCAGCGCCGGCGCAGCTGCTCCAGGTGGTGTTTCAGGTGTTCGAGGGATTGGATCTGGGCGTCCACGCTCCGGATGTGGCCGTCGATCAATTCGGTGACCCAGGTGCAGTCCCGCCGGGGATGATCCCGGAAGGCCAGCAGTTTTCTGATCTCCCCGAGCTTCATGTCATGCTTGCGGCAGTGCCGGATAAACTTGAGCCGCTCCAGGTCCTCTTGATCGTATCGCCTGTAGTTGCCCTCTGTTCTGGCCGGTTCGGCCAGGAGTCCTTCCTTCTCGTAGTACCGGACGGTTACCACCTTGCACCCGGTTTCGCGTGCCAGTTCGCCGATTTTCATGGTTTCTCCGTCTTTGTCGGGGTGCCGCTCCGCACGGCCAATCTGCTTCTCATCCTGGGGCGTGAGGAATCCTGCTGTTTAGAGCGAGATTTTTTCGAGGGGCGCTTGACCCTATAGCTACTATAGACATTATCTTACAACAAGAAACGTATGGATTGGAGATCGGCTAGGTGTTGAACCCAATCAACGGCGTGTGGATTAACGCGGATCAGGTTGCCCAGGAGGCATTGAAGCCGGTTTGTTCGCAGGCTTGTGAGGGAGAATTCGCATGAACAACCCAACGGCGAGCTCATTGAGCGACAGCGGCTTGTCTCGGCCGGACGCGTGCCTCTGCGGCGGCGCCGCGCAACGGAAACAACCCGGAGATCGCAAGCGTGGCGCGGGCGGAACCTGCAAGGGGGAAGAAGGCTGCTGCTGCGCGCAAGTCCAGGACCTTGTGCGCCCCGATCCTGGCGACCGCCCCGGCGGAGGCCGGGCGGCCGGCGAGTGGTGCACCTATCGCATCGCCGGCATGGACTGTCCCACGGAAGAGGCGCTGATCCGCAAGAAACTCGGCGGCATGCCCGGGGTCTGCGAACTTGCCTTCAACCTGATGCAGCGCACCCTCAAGGTCCGGCACACGCCCTCGGCCCTGCCGGCCATCACCGAGGCCCTGCTTTCCCTCAACCTGGGGGCGCAGTTGATGGAAACGGCCCCCGACGGCGACCAAGGGGTTGCGGCCCCCGAGTTCCCCTGGAAAAAGCTGGTCCTTGCCGGCCTGCTGGCCGCCGCCGCCGAAGCGTTGGCGTTGTTCAGCCATTGGCATCCTGAGTTTCCGGGAATCGCCCCGCACGCCTGGCGGATCCAGGGGGTGGCGGTCATGGCGTGGCTGCCCATGGCGCTGGCCGTCGCCGCCATCCTCCTGGCGGGGCTGCCCACCTACCGCAAGGGCTGGATCGCGCTGCGCCACCTGAACCTGAACATCAACGCCCTCATGTCCGTGGCCGTCACCGGGGCGATGATCATCGGGCAGTACCCCGAGGCCGCCATGGTCATGGTGCTGTTCAACCTGGCCGAGGCCATCGAGACCCGGTCGCTGGACCGGGTCAGAAACGCCATCGGGCATCTGCTGCGCCTGAAGCCCGAGCAGGCCACCGTCCAGGGGCCCGACGGGACCTGGGCGGTGGCGGCGATCGGACAGGTCGCCATCGGCGCCCGGGTGCGCGTGCGGCCGGGCGAGCGGGTGGCCCTCGATGGCGTCATCGTGCAGGGCCGTTCGGCCGTCGACCAGGCGCCCATCACCGGGGAAAGCCTGCCGGTGGAAAAAACGGTGGGCGACACGGTCTATGCGGGCACCATCAACGCCTCCGGCGCCTTTGAATTCCGGGTGACCGCCGCCGCCGGCACCACCACCCTGGACCGCATCATCCATGCCGTCCAGGAGGCCCAGGCCACCCGTGCGCCGACCCAGCGCCTCGTGGATCAATTCGCCCGCTACTACACCCCCGCCGTGTTTCTCGTGGCCATCCTGGCGGCCGTGGTGCCGCCCCTGTTCATGGGCGGCGTCTGGACGCAGTCCGTGTACACGGCGCTGGTGCTCCTGGTCATCGGCTGTCCCTGCGCCCTGGTCATCTCCACCCCAGTCACCATCGTCAGCGGCCTGGCCGCGGCCACCCGCCACGGCATCCTGGTCAAGGGCGGGCTGTTTCTCGAACAGGGCCGGCGCCTCCACTGGCTGGCGTTGGACAAGACCGGCACCCTCACCCACGGCAAACCAGAGCAGACCGATTTCGTCATGGTGGGCGATATGGCGCCGTCCGCTGCGGCATCCTTGGCGGCCAGCCTCGCGGCCCGCTCAGACCACCCCGTATCCAAAGCCATCGCCGCAGAGGCGGCCCGAAAAGGGACAGCGCTTCTCAATGTGGCCGATTTCGCCGCCATCCCCGGCCAGGGCGTCGTGGGGGTGGTGGGCGGCAAGCGGTGGCATCTGGGCAACCATCGCCTGGTTCGGGAATTGAACCAGCAAGCCCCGGGACTCGAAGAGCGCCTCGACCGGCTTGAAAAACAGGGCAAGAGCGTGGTGGCCCTGGTGGGCGAGACCGGGGTGCAGGCCCTTTTGGCCGTGGCCGACACCGTCAAGGCGGGCAGCATCGAGGCCGTCGGGGAACTGAAGCGGCTCGGCATCCGGACCCTGATGCTCACCGGCGACAACGCCCACACGGCCCGCACCATCGCCCACCAGGTGGGCGTGGACAGCTTTGAGAGCGATCTGTTGCCCGAGGGCAAGCTGGCCGCCCTGGCGCGGCTCGAAAAAAACGGTCCGGTCGGGATGGTGGGCGACGGCATCAACGACGCCCCGGCGCTGGCCAAGGCCGACATCGGGTTCGCCATGGGCGCCGCGGGGACGGACACGGCCATCGAAACGGCGGACGTGGCCCTGATGGACGACGATCTGCGCAAGATCCCGCGCTTTGTCCGGCTGTCCCGGGCCACCCATGCCATCCTGATGCAGAACATCACCCTGGCCCTGGGCGTCAAGGCGGTATTCTTCGCCCTGACCTTTACGGGGCATGCCACCATGTGGATGGCCGTGTTCGCCGATGTGGGCGCCAGCCTGCTGGTGGTGGCCAACGGGTTGCGGGCCATGGGCAAGTAGCCGGGCAACCAACGGGCGAGGGGCGCCCTGTCCCGCTTTTGACGTTATTGTGAAGTTGGCGTATGAATTGCCGGGAAAATTCAAGATGGCGGTCTCCGCTTGCAAGACCAACTGCGCCGAGAGCTCGGTGCGCGATTTCGGCCTCATCGGTGAAGCGGACGGCTGGAAAGTGGTGGTGGGGGGCAACGTGGGCGTCAGCCCCCGCATCGCCGACGAAGTGGCCAAGGGCCTCGATGACCAACAGGCCCTGGACTGTGCCAAGCGGGTGATCGCCTACGACACGGAAAACGCCAACAAGGGCGAACGGCTCGGCAAGAGGATCGAGCGCATCGGCCTCGATGCCTTGAAGTCGGCGTTGAGCTGAAGAAAACGGTTTGAAATGAACGCGATTAGCCAGCCTCACCCCTTTGATGAAGCCACCCGTCTGACCGGCGGGCCGGAACACTGTCACGGTCGAACCTCCGCGCGCTACGCCAACATGATCGGGCCGTTTGGCGGCATCGTTGCGGCCACCCTGCTCAGGGCCGTAATGGATCATCCGGACCGGCAGGGAGATCCCCTCGCGTTGAGTGTCAATTTCGTAGCACCGATTGACGACGGCCGTTTCGATATTTGCACGAAGCGGGTCCGAACCAACCGCTCCACCCAACACTGGATCATCGAGCTTTCCCAGAAGGACGAGGTCGCGGCGACGGCGACGGCTGTGCTTGCCAGCCGTCGCGAGACCTGGTCATCCACCGAATTGCCATACCCGTCGGTGCCGGAGGCAACGGCGATGGTAAGGGTCGCCGGCGAGGGATTGCCGGCCTGGCTGACAAGCTACGATATCCGTCTGCTTCAGGGGGGCATCCCTCCCTTGCTGCCCATAGAAAACGAAGCGCCGTTTGTTCGTTCCATCACCCTCCAGTGGGTCCGTGATGAACCGCCCAGGTCGATGGATTTTTTGTCGTTGACGGCGATTTGCGACACTTTTTTCCCACGCATCTACGTTCGGCGCAGTCAGTTGGTTCCGGCGGGGACGGTTTCGTTTACCGTCTACTTTCATGTGGACAGCGCCGAGCTGTCCGCGCTTGGTGATAAGGCCGTTTTGGGCCATGCGCGGGCCAACCGGTTCCATGACAACTATTTCGACCAGACAGCCGAGGTGTGGACGCCGGATGGGCAGTTGATCGCCACATCCAGCCAGGTGGTTTACTTCAAGCAATGATACGCCTATCGCTATTGCTGGCAGGTTCGGCCCTGGCCGCCTGGCGCGGGCTTGACCACTGGTCCGATCGCAAGGCCGTGGAGCGGCTGGCCGCCCTGCAGCCGGCGGCGCCGCCGGGCTACGATCCGGTTATGACCGCCGATCTGCCGGAACCCGCGCGGCGCTATTTCAACTACACTATCGAAGCGGGCACACCGCTTTACACGGTGGCCCGCGTCACCATGGCGGGACGCTTCGGCATGGGGACCTACGCCAGGCCCGCCTATCTCGCCATGGCCGCCACCCAGACCCTGGCCATGCCGGCCGGGTTCGTCTGGAAAATGCGCGCGCGGCGCGGCCTGATGTTTCTGTCCGGCTCGGACAGCGAGCGCTGGACGCGGTTCTGGCTGATGGGGGTGCTGCCGGTAGCCCGTACGGGCGGCAATCCGGATCACCGGCGCTCGGCCTTCGGACGCTACGTGGCCGAGGCCGTATTCTGGACGCCGGCGGCGGTGCTGCCCGGGCCCGGTGTCGACTGGCAGCGGGTGGATGCGGACTGCGTCCGGCTCACCGTGAAACATGAGGGGCTGTCGCAGTCCGTGGATGTCACGGTGGCGCCCGATGGGCAGCCCACCCGGGTCTGCTTCCAGCGGTGGAGCAACGCCAACCCGGAGAAGCGGCACCGGCTGCAACCTTTCGGCGGGCATCTCTCGGCGTTTCGATCCTTCGCCGGCTTCCACTTGCCCACCCGTGTGGCGGCGGGCAACCACTTCGGCTCGGATCACTACTTTCCGTTTTTCCAGGCGAACGTGACGGAAATCGACTTTCCCCATGACTGATCTGCGGCAACGGGAATTGATCCCGGGTTAAGTCCGGGCACCCCGCCGATGTCATCGCCCACCGCGGTGTGTTGGAGGAGAGGATGAATTTCATCCGGAAGCCGTTTTCCAAGAAGGATCTGGCCGACAAGGTGCGCGAGGCGCTGGGGGCGAACCATAAAGTGGAAGGCGAATGGTCCAACTATGAAAGAATTGATCAAACCGGAGAACGAGGCCGAGGCCAATGTCATCAAATCCATTCTGGAGGAAAATGGCATTCATGCGGAAATCCGATCGTTTCGCGACACCGCCTACGACGGCCTTTTCCAGTCCCAGTACGGCTGGGGGGTGATCCGGGTCGCCGAGGCCGACGCTGAGGAAGCGAAGAAAATCATCCAGGAATGGCGGGATGCCTCTCCCGAGGACCTTCCCTGGGAAGAGGGATCAAATGAAGATGACGGTTGAGGCAGATTGACGGAGATCCAAGGGGGGCAGATAGAAGAGATCGGCGACATAAAGCAAAGCCTAATGACGAATCGATCCACCTGACCGCTGTTTTGCCGACGCGCCACGTTCGGCGATCCGAACGATCCGCGGCACCAGGTGTGCCGCCGCATAGGCCGAGCGGGAGGCGAAAACGACCGCCAACAGCCCAATCGCAAGACCGGCAAGGCCGAACAGCACCGTGCCGCCGGACCCGTTCAGGCCCCAGACCCCGGCCAAGGTTTCTCCGGCAAATGCGCCGGCCATCAGGCCGATCACCGGAAGCACATAGAACAGCGCCGCACCGCGCCACATCCCCCCTTTCGTGTGTTCCACCACCACGATGTCACCGGGGCCGGCATGGGCTTCGTTACGCACCACCGCAACCAGCTTTTCTCCGCCGGCAAGGCACGACTTGCAGTTGCCGTTATCTTCACACCCGCTGCAGGCGCTTCTCCTGTCGGTCATTACCGCCGCGGTCCGGTTATCGAAGGTATTCACGACCAATCCGTATCGTTGTGTCATTTTCACGCTGCCCTTTCGCCCATGATCCTGCGTGCGGCTTTGGGTTGGAACGCGTTTCAAGACCTCGGGCCAGGTCCGAGAGCCGGCGCCGCTTATCCGAGGAGTTCCTTTTTCATGGATTCGAATTCGTCTTGGTCGATTTCACCCTTGGCAAAGCGTTCTTTCAATATGTCCAACGCTCGGGATTCGGTGCCGGCGCCGGAAGTCCTCCCGCCCGTATTGCGAACCAGCCATCGGATCGCAAAGACAATCCCGGCGATGATCAATCCCCAGAACAAGAGCATGAAGATCATACCGATGCCTCCCATTGCCCAGCCGCCCGACATCCAGTGCCCCATGGGCCAGTTGCTGAACCTGCCGGATTGAGCGAACGCCGGGGTCAAAAAAAGAATACTCAGCGCCGCCAGGGTCAGTATCCACGTCAATCGCTTATTGAGCCTGCCATTGAGATGCATTCGGATCTCCTTCCATGGCGTTTGTCATGTTTTTCAAGCAAAGAGGTCGCAACGCCGCCCGGCGGCCTGCGGCGGAGTTCGAGCACAGCCTGATCGGGGCGGCGTCGCGCCGCCCCGATCGATTGGCCGGCCCACCGGGTTGGGTCTACCAGGCGCAGTAACCGCCGCCGCGGTGGCCGTAGCCCATCATGTGACCGTAGCCACGGCCTCGTCCGTAGCCGGGGAGCGATTGGCCGGCCTGGAGGTCGAACTCCAGCCGCTTCTGATCCAGTTCGGCGCGAAGGCGGGAGATGTCGCTCTGCAGCGCCGAGGCCTTGCCGGCATCGGGCGCATCCTTTGCCAGTTCGCTTTGCAGGGCGAGTTCCTTGTCATACAGTTGCTGCCTCAGCCCCTCGGTTGCCTTGAAAAATTCGGTGCGCTGTTGCTCCAGTTTGGCGATCTGATCCGCGGAAAGATCATCGCCACCGCCCCATCCGCGATGCCAGCCCGGCCCCATCATGTGGCCGTAGCCGCCACCCCAATCGGCAAAAGCGAAGGCGGAGAGTCCAAACACCACGGCAATGGTGACCATCGAGATTTTTTTCAAATAGCTTTTCATTTCATGCCTCCAGTCCTTGTGGGTTGGTTCTTTGTTCATCGGCGTTCAAGCGGCCGCTTGCCCAAAGCCGTCGGGCTTTGTCCTGACATCATCGCAAGGCCAATGCCAAAAGTTGCCGGAACAGGCGACAAGTTGTTCAACGAATTGTTTTGTTTGGATAAAAATCTTCTTGAGGTGCTATCGCGGGAAAATGGAGACGGGATCAACAAGGAGAATTTGGCCATAAAATACCCATGTTTCCCAGGTCCGGACCCCGATGTGGGGCGAAAATGGGCAACTGGCAACGCCCTTTTGAGCGGCTGGTTCGGGGGCTGCGTTTTTCGGGGCTTCAGTCGAGGCCGTAATCTTTCAGCTTCTTGTGGAGGGTCTTGCGGTTGATGCCGAGCCTGCGGGCGGTTTCACTCTTGTTTCCGCCGCTGTCTTCCAAGGTGGCCAAAATCGCCTCGCGTTCGATCTCTTCCAGGGGCCGGTTGACCGCCGCCGCCGGCGGTGTCGGCGAATCGCCCTCTCCGGCAAAATGTTCGGTGATGTTGGAGGGCAGCTCCTTTTCGGTGATGTGCTCGTCCGGAAGGAGAATGACGGCGCGTTCGATGGTGTTTTCAAGTTCCCGGACATTGCCGGGCCAAGCGTACTTGAGCAGCATGTCCATGGCCAGGGGAGAGAAACCCTTGACCTTTTTCCGGTTCTTGCGGGCGTACTTCTCCAGAAAATGCTGGGCCAGCAGCGGAATGTCGTCCGTGCGCTCGCGCAGCGGCGGGATGCGCAGGGCGACGACGTTCAAGCGGTAGAAGAGGTCCTCACGGAATTTGCCATCTTTGACCGCCGCTTCCAAATTTTGATTGGTCGCGGCCAGAATGCGCACATCCACGCTCAAGGTTTCTTCGCCGCCGACGCGCTGGATCTCCCTCTCCTGGATCACCCGCAGCAACTTGGCCTGCATGGCGGCGGAGGTTTCGCCGATTTCGTCCAGAAAAATAGTTCCCTTGTCGGCCAGCTTGAAGCGGCCTTCGCGGCGCCGGTCGGCACCGGTGAAGGCGCCCCGTTCATGGCCGAAAAGCTCCGATTCCAACAACGTCTCGCTCAGCGCGGCGCAATTGACCACCACCATGGGCCGGTCCTTGCGCGGGCTGTTGTGATGGATGGATTTGGCAATCAGCTCCTTGCCGGTGCCGCTCTCCCCGGTGATCAAGACGGTGGCCTCCGAAGGCGCCACCATGGCCAGCATCTCCACCAGCGCTTTCATCGGCCGGCTCTTGCCGATGATGTTCTCCAGTTCGTAATCGGTGCCCAGCTTGGACTTCAGGGCGGCGTTTTCCACTTTGAGCCCCGAGTGCTCCAGGGCGCGCGCCAGACCGAGCTTGAGCACTTCAAAATCCAGCGGTTTGGTCAGGTAGTCGTAGGCGCCGGCCTTGAGGGCTTCAACCGCCGAGTCCACCGATGAATAGGCCGTCATGATGAGAATGGGGATGGCCGGATTGTAGGCCTTGATGCGTTTCAGGGCCTCGATGCCGCTCATGCGGGCCATGCGCACATCCATCAGGATCAGGGCGAACGGGTGCTCCTTGACCGCTTCCACCGCCCGGGCGCCGTCATCGGCGACGGCGACCTCATAGCCCCAGCTCTGCACGATGGTTTTGAGGGTTTTCAAATGGTTGACGTCATCGTCCACGATCAGGATGGGCGTCGGCAGTTGCGTCGTCATGATCACCTCACGGTTCGGGGCGCAAGGGCAGCGTCAGCGAAAACACCGTCCCCTGGCCGGTGGTGCTGCGCACCTTGATCTGCCCCCGGTGGGCCTCCACGATCTTGTGAACGATGGCCAGCCCCAACCCGGTGCCTTTGGGCTTGGTGGTGAAATAGGGGTCGAAGATCTGGCCCAGATCCTTGGCGGCGATGCCCGGGCCGGTGTCCTCGATGTCGATCACAACCCGATCGCCGGCTTCCACAGCGCTGGCGATGGTGAGCCGGCCGCCGTCTTCCATGGCCTGCAAGGCGTTGAGGTAAAGATTGAGAAAACACTGGGTCAGCCGATCCGGGTCCACCCGGGCCGGCACGCGGTCGGGGGAAAGGTGGCGCTGGATCTCGACCTTTTTGGCCGCCGCTTCCGCCTGGATCAGGCGAACCGCGTGTTCCAGCAGTTGATTGACATCCGTCGGCTTGAGGTTCAAGGTTGCCGGCCGGGCAAACTCCAGCAGTTCGCTGATGACCCGACTCAGGCGGTCCACCTCCTCTATCATCACCCCGGCCATCTCCCGGTCCTGGCTGCCGTCCTCGAACTTGTTTTTATAGTAGGAGGCGATGCCCTTGATGGAACTGAGCGGGTTGCGGATTTCATGGGCCACCCCGGCGGCCAGGCCGCCGATGGCCGCCAGCTTCTCGGTGCGCCGGATTTCCTCCTGCAACGCCCGGACCTCTCCCAGATCCCTCAGAATGAAGACCTCACCGACGAATTGGCCCTCCTCGTTGATGATTTCGGAGGCGCTGACGCTCACCGGCACGATCCTGGCGGCGGTGAATTGGCACTCCATCTCCCGCTCGGTGATGGTTTCCCCGCGGTCGAGGGATTCCTTCAGATCGCGAAAAGGGTGCGGCAGGACCGTTTCCGGCGCCCGGCCCCGCGCCCGGGAGAGGTCGAGTCCGGTAATGCGCTCGGCGGCGCCGTTGAAAAAGGCGATGCGGCCGTCCTTGTCCGTGGCGATCAACCCCACGGGCAGGCTGGTCACCACCTGTTCCGCGATGGCGCTGGTGTCCTGCAGCGAGCGCCTGGCGGCGCGGAAGCTGTGCATCCAGAACATGGAGATGAAGCCGCCCAGCCCCAGAACCAGCAGGACGGCCGAGATGACGACGGTGTTGCGGATGTCTGTCCTGCGCCCCTCCTCGAAGGGCTGCGGATCCAGACCCACCAGCATGAGCTGTTCGAGGTCGGCGCCGGCCGAAGGAAAGCACCAGTCGTCGGCGGTTGGCGGCATCCGGTCCCCGCCGGCCATCATGCCGTGCATGCGCTGGTGCAGGCCGCTGTGCCCATCGCCGATGGGCCGGAATTGGCGGTACACTTCAAACGCGGACCGCTGGTCGTCCAGGTGGCGATAGCGCCAGCGGATGGTTTCTTCGGCATCGCGATCCGCTTCACTGAAACGATCCGGCAGGGACGTGCCGATCAGCTCAGGCCGGCTGCTGGCCAGGACCCGCCCGTCGGCGTTGACCACCGTGATATAGAGGACGTCCGGCAGTTGGGCGGTCTCTTCCATCAGCCGCTGAACCTGGGTGCCGCCCCACATCATACCCATCATGCCGGTTCGCGCGCCGGCTTCCACCGCCTTGATGATGGCGGCCCCCTTCTCGCTCAAGATGCGGGACATGTAGTTTTCCTCGCGTTTGTAATTCTGCCACGCCATTACGATGACGGCGCAGAGCAGAATCGTCACCGATCCGATGATCAACCAAGGCGAGGTGTGCAGCCGCCGGCGGCCCGGGGGGATGGTTGCGAAATCCATGATTTCTCCTTGAACGCCCTTTTCGATACAGGATAGGGATGGATGGGTATTTTGGCAACAGGTCGGCCCGATCGGACGAGAAAGTTGTCCCAAAAAGCCCCACATCGGCGGCGGCAGAGCGTCGGCGAAACGCGGCGCAGGTGGATTAATTGTTTATTTATATTGGATGGTTATCTGGTTGCCAGAGAATATTGGCACGCCATTTGGAGTTGCAGGGGGTGGCAGCAAACAAAATGCGGGACCTTCCCGGGTGACGGGAAGATCGCGGGGCTCCGGCGCCGGCCGCATTCACCCGTGATAAGGAGGAAAGAACGATGTGGAGCTGTAATTTGGGACCATTTGGAGCCGGCGGGTGGGGCGGCGGCTTTTTCCCGGGAAATTTGTTATCCCTCCTGTTAATGGGCCTGGTTGTCTGGTTGGTCGTGTTTCTCGTCATCCGGACCTTCAGGCACCGGGCCCCTGACCGCAGCGGATCGTCCCGGGATCTTGCCGACTCTGAAGAGATTTTGAAAACGCGTTACGCCAAGGGGGAAATTTCCCGCGAAGAATTCATCAAGATGCGGCAAACGCTCACCCAAGAGTGACCCAAGGCCTGGTCCGCTTCAAGTTCCGTATGGGGCCGTGCCAGCGGCTCAACGGCTGCATCGAGGATTCGGCCCCGGATTCCGGAATCCTGGCCTCCCCGGCAAAAGCCGGCGGGTTTCATCCGGCCGCCGCTTACCGGCTGCCGGCCATGGCGCCGGGAGCGCCCGCTTCGCTGGTCAAAAGCAGGCGCAAGCCAAGACCCAGCATGACCAGGCCCGTGAATCGCTTCTGCCAGGCGAGCAGGTGGGGCCAGCGGCAGAGCCACTGCCCCACCGTGCCGGAGGCGACCGCCACCCCTCCCAGAGAGAAGATCCCCGTGAGTTTCTGGATCGAGCCGAGCACGAGCAATTGCCCCCAGACCGGAAAAGGCGAAGCCGGGTTCACGAACTGCGGCAGGAACGCGAACATGAACAGGAGCGACTTGGGATTGGTCAGGTTGCAGATGGCCCCTTCGCGCACGGCTTGCCAGGAGGTGGTAAAGTACCTGGCGGTGATGGTCGCACCACCGTTCATGCTCGATTGGAGCATCTTTGCGCCGAGGTAGATCAGGTAGGCGGCTCCGGTCCACTGCAAGGCGGCCAGGCCCGAGGGGTGGGCTTGCAGCAGGGACGCCACCCCCAGGACCAGCAGCGATACCTGCACCGTGCCGGAAACGAAGATCTGCCCCACGGCGGTCATCAACGCGATGCGGCGTCCCTGGCCGATTCCCCTGGCCAGCACCAGCATCATGTCCGGGCCGGGGGTGATCTCCAGGAAGAAGAGGGCCGTAAAAAAGGTGATCAGCGCGGTGGTGTCCATGATGGGTCCATTTGAAAAAAGTGGTTTTCAACCCCGGTGTCCAAAAGAGAACACGGAGAAAAACAATGCCACGCTTCGCCGGGTTGCACAACGGATATCTGGCCAGAAGGCCGGTCGTTTCACTGTGGTGCAGGAGCAGGAGAGACCACGAAAACAGGAGGGCGCCGCCATGCAAGCGGCTCAATGAGAAATTCAACGCCAACTTCCGGCGAAGGCTGCCATTTTCCATTGACGTAAATATATTTAAATGTATATTAATGCAATTTGCGAGTTTACTTTAATCGGGAAGATTGAGCTTGTACAGAGAATTTCGCATTAGGCAATCTGAACGGGACTTATTGAATGAATGTCTTCGAAGCGTTTCAGCAATTGATATGGGGGCTGGAAAAGAGGGGAGTTCGCTATGCACTCGTAGGCGGCGTGGCCCTCGCCTTTCATACCGAAGCCCGGTTTACCCAGGATATCGATCTCTTGGTTTATGGTGACGATTTCGACAAGGTTCATGATTTCCTCCTCGGTGAGGGGTATTTCGAGTCTGCAAAACCATGGACCTTTTCAAATGTCGCCATTGAATTGCACCGGTTTATGAAGCCGGTTCCTCCTGACGACCAGATGATAATGGACATTCTCTTGGCGAAGGATGGCAAAGTCGTCAAGATTATAGAAAATGCGATTGAGGCAGAATCGGATCAGGGGAATGTTCGCGTAGCAAACAAAGAAGACCTGATATGGTTGAAACAAACCAGGAATTCGAAACAGGACCAAGCCGACATAGAAAGACTGGAGAATGAATAGGGTCGAAAAGGTGTTGAAAAAGCTCAGCGAGCTTTACGAATTCAATCGAGAACTGAAGCGCTTCAGGCTGAAAGATGCAGCCAGGCCATCGTTGAAGAAGGACGCGGCAAAGAGCCGTCGCGCATCTTGACTTTTCAGTTGATGATTCGTTCTTGTTCCCCATAAAAAATCCTTAAATGACCTGACTTGTCATTGATGGTTTGCTACGGCCCATAAACGCGAAACGATGGATACGGTTGATCAGAAAAATGGTGGACTCCAACCAAGACTCGGCGTACTGCAAGACCTCTTCCGCAACCTCCTTCACGAACTGATGACCGCGAAAACCCGCGTTCACGATATAAAGATTCCAGCGGTTAACCCTGCGAAGAATTGATGCGCTAACTTTAAAGATAGGCCAATCAAGTCGTCATAATTGACGAAAAAAAGCTAAAAATATCTTTTACTTCGCCATAAATTACGATATATAGCCTCCTATAGAAGGAGGGCTCCGGATGAAAATTGAAGGATTATTAACGGACGAGGCGATTCTGGCGGAGTTGGGCGGACGCCTGGCCCAGCGTCGGCTTGAGCTTCAACTTACGCAGGAGATGCTGGCGGAGCAGGCGGGCGTATCCAAGCGGACGGTGGAGCGTATCGAGGCCGGGGCCACGACGCAAACCTCGACATTGATCCGTGTTCTGCGGGTGCTGGATCTGTTGGATCGGCTGGAAACACTGGCGCCCGGGGCCGGACCCCGTCCGATGGATCTGATCAGGTTGAAAGGCAAGGCCCGGAAGCGGGCCAGCGGCAAGCGAAAGTCCACGGATAAAGGGTCGTGGCAGTGGGGTGACGAATCATGACCACAGCGGCAGAGGTGAAGCTCTGGGGTCGCACCATCGGTGCGGTGTTGCTGGAAGACGACGCCGCAGCCGCGACGTTTGAATATGACCCGGCCTTCATCAGCAGCGGTATCGAGGTGGCCCCGCTGATGATGCCGTTATCCAGCCGACTCTATTCCTTCCCGGCCCTGCGACCGGAAACTTTCCATGGTCTTCCGGGGCTTCTGGCGGATTCCTTGCCGGACCGGTTCGGCAATGCCCTGATCGATGCCTGGCTGGCCCGGTCCGGACGCACACCGGAATCGTTTAATGCCGTTGAGCGTCTCTGTTATACGGGTTCGCGCGGCATGGGGGCGCTGGAGTATGCGCCGGCAATCCGGCTGGCCGGACCCGGCTCCTTCCGCATCGAAGTCGACCAACTGGTGGCGTTGGCCTCGGAGGTGTTGACCCATCGCCACAACCTGCGGGGCTGGCTTGACGAAAAGGGAAAGGAAACGGCCTTGCGGGATATTCTGCGGGTCGGGACTTCCGCGGGCGGGGCGCGGGCCAAGGCGGTGATCGCCTGGAATCCGGAAACAAACGAAGTCCGGTCCGGGCAGGTGAAGGCGGGTCGCGGGTTTGAATACTGGCTGATGAAGTTCGACGGGGTCAGCGGCAACAAGGATAAGGAGCTGGAAGACCCCAAGGGATACGGCGCCATTGAGTATGCCTATTACCGGATGGCGACGGACGCGGGAATCGCCATGAATCCGTGCCGCCTGTTCGAGGAGAGCGGACGCCGCCATTTCATGACCAAACGGTTTGACCGGTTGGATGGCGGAAGAAAGCTACACATGCAGTCACTCTGCGGTCTGGCCCATTATGATTTCAACCAGGCGGGCGCATATGGCTACGAGCAGGCGCTGCAGGTCATCCGCCGGCTGGGGTTGCCCATGGCCGCCGTTGAAGAGCAGTTCCGGCGGATGGTCTTCAATATCGTGGCCCGGAACCAGGATGATCACGTCAAAAACGTTGCCTTTCTGATGGACCGGTCGGGAAACTGGTCGCTCGCCCCCGCGTTTGACATGACCTACAGCTATCAACCGGCTGGAAAATGGACATCGAGTCATCAAATGACGATGAACGGCAAGCGGAGCGACTTCACGCTGGAGGATTTTAAAGCCTGTGCAAAGAGCGCTTCGATGAAACGCGGGCGCGCGGAAACAGTCATTGATGAAGTACAGACGGTTGTGGCGCGATGGCGGGACTATGCGGATGAGTCGCGCGTAATTCCGGAGCAGCGAGACAAAATACAGGCGACCCTGAGGCTGGGGCCCTTTAAATGAAACCCGGAGAACATAAAACCGTCCAGGCACGGATCCTTGCCTATGCGCCGGAGATTTGCTGGACGTTTGTGCCTCGCGAGGAGGCCGAATAAAAGCGAGAGGAAGGGATCGTCTATAAACTTGACTTGTCGTTGATGGTTTGCTACGGCCGATGAGCGGTTGATGATGTGTTCATGGGACGATTTTTCGATTAACGTCATTCCGGTCCCGGATCAGGTCCGGGATGACGGACCCGGAATCCATTTCAAATACTTGCAATAAGTTGCAGAAGGACAATGCCGGCGCCGGCTGGGCGCTACTGAGTCATGCACCGGCTGTTGAGCCGGGCCCCCGAACAACAAGGAGCGCACCGCCATGAAAGGTGTCCACCGGAACCCCAATCGCCAAAAATCGGCGAGTGGGGTTTTGTTGATTCATGAGCGGAAGTGGCTTGATGAGATTGAAGATTGTTATCAATAAGCGGTATTTTAGGCGGACGGATGCTTGATGCACGCAAAGGGGGCTGGACAGAAGCCTCTATGACTGTAACCGTAACAGGATCTGATACGTGAAGACGACGCAGTATTTTGAATATACGAGAAAACGGCCGGATCGAAGCCAGATCCGGGAGGATTGGATACAATCGGTTATTGATCGGCCGGAGAAGGTTGAGATACAGTCAGATGGTAGGATTCGAAAGTGGGCAAGGATACCAGAAGCAGATAGATATTTGAGGGTGATTCTGCTCGAAGATGGCCAGACTGTTCACAACGCTTTCTTCGATAGGTCTTACAAGGAGGAATAAAAATGCGCATAAAATACTTTGCTGATACAGATACGGCCCATATCGAATTCACGGGCAAAGGAGTCGTCGAGACAAGGGAGGTGAGCGAAAATGTTTACATCGATATTGATGAAAGTGGCCACAT
>JACDJA010001466.1_pt1 | contig 19609 bp, 18 predicted proteins | sample 7449241 | NCBI WGS metagenome assembly JACDJA01 (sample SAMN14253289, study PRJNA609438) | sludge metagenome | isolation source: initial anaerobic sludge | collected 2018-12-20 | reverse complement strand
GACATCCGCTACTTCCGCCCCGGCAAGACCGTGACGATCACGGTCGATGCCCTGCCAGGGCGGCGCTTCGAGGGTACGGTCACCCGCGTCGGGCAGGCGGCGACCAGCGAGTTCGCCCTGCTGCCCAATCCCAACCCGAGCGGCAACTTCACCAAGATCACCCAACGCCTGCCGGTGCGCATCGCCGTCCGGCAGGCGGGCGGCGCACTCAAGCCGGGCATGATGGTGGAGCTGGAGGCCGGCACCGGTGACTGACGCGCCGCCCCCGGACAGCATCGAGGGGCTGTTCGCCCGCTACGGCCTCGCCTATCGCTGGCTGGTCACGGCCACGGTCATGATGGGCACCATCGCCACCATCCTGACCGCGACCATCGTCAACGTGGCCCTGCCCGACATCATGGGCGCCTTCGGCATGGGCCAGGACAAGGCGCAGCTTTTGTCCACGGGCTTTTTGGCCGCGATGACCGGGACCATGCTGCTCAACGCCTGGATGGTCGAGAGGCTCGGCCAGCGCGCGACCTTCATGCTGGCGGTGACGGTCTTCATCGCCGCCTCCGTCATGGGCGGGCTGGCGCCAGCGGAAGGAGTGCTGATCCTGGCCCGCGTGCTCCAGGGCGGCGCGGCCGGCATCCTTCAGCCGCTCGCCATGCAGGTGATCTTCCAGGTCTTCCCGCCGGAAAAGCGCGGCTCGGCCATGGGCATCTACGGCATCGGCGTGGTGCTGGCCCCGGCCCTCGGCCCCGCGCTGGGCGGCATCATGGTGGACAGCTTCAGCTGGCGCTATGTGTTCTTTATGGCCGTACCGTTCTGCCTCGTCGGGCTGTTCCTCGCCACCCTCTTCCTGCCGGGACGGGACGCTTCGGCATCGTCGCGCAAATTCGACTGGATCGGTTTCGGCCTGATGACCGTGTTCCTGGTGACCTTGCTCAACGGCCTGTCGAACGGGCAACGTGACGGATGGTTCTCCGATTCCATCCTGCGCGACTTCGCCGTCGCCCTCGTCTCGGGCATCGGCTTCATCGTCTGGGAGTTGCGCACGCCCGCGCCCATGCTCAACCTCAAGCTGTTCACGAACCGGGTCTATGCGGGTGCGTCCGTCGTGGCCTTCATCTTCGGGGCGGGAATCTACGGTTCGACCTTCCTGATTCCGCTGTTCGTGCAGACGATCCAGGGCTACACGCCGACCCGCGCCGGCCTGCTGCTGATGCCGGCGGGCCTGATCCTGGCGGTCGTCTTCCCGATTGCCGGGCGTCTGTCCGACAAGACGCCGGCCTATGTCACGGTCATGTTCGGTCTGGCGGTCTTCGCGCTGTCGACGTTCTTGATGACCGGCGTCGATACCGATGCCTCCTTCTGGCAGTTTGCCTGGTGGATCATGCTGGGCCGCATCGGGCTGGGCTTCATCATGCCGAGCCTGAACGCCGGCGCCCTCAAGGCGCTGCCGATGACCCTGCTCGGCCAAGGCTCGGGCGCGATCAACTTCGTGCGCCAACTCGGCGGCGCCTTCGGCGTCAACCTGCTTTCCATCACCCTCGAACGGCGCTCGCAGCTCTACGTGGACAGCTTCACGGCGGCGCAGCACGCGGGCAACAGCGCGACGGCCGGCTTGCTGCGCGATGTGACGGGCCTGCTCGCGCAGGCCGGCGTGCCGGAAGCGATTCGCCAGGCCGGGGCGATGAACTATCTCGGCCGCGTGATCTACCCCCAGGGCAACATTCTGGGATATCGCGACAGCTTCTTCATCGTCGGCGCGATCTTCCTGGCCGCCCTCGTCCCGGCGCTGATGATGCGCCGGGGGCGCGCGCGTCCGGCGCCACAGGCAAGGGACGCCATGCCTCACCCGCCATCGTCGCAGAACGCGCTCCAGCAGGGTGGATGAAGTCCGGGAGCTTTGGGTGCCTGATTGTCCCCCTGCACGCGGCGCTACAGACCGCAGGCAAGCTGATGTTGGGATGCTCACCGGCCTCGCCCGTCGTCGAAGGTGCGAAGTCCACAAAGCCCCTTGTTGGCATCGCACGGAAACAGAACCTTACGTGCTGACTGAACGGAGTCATGAAGGGCCAGCCCGTGTGGTTTATCCCGCGCGGCGCGGCGCCACCAGCCCCGCCAGCGCCACCAGCGAGAACGCGGCGCCGGCGTAGAACGTCATCGCGGGACCTGCCCACGTCCACAATCCGCCCGCGATGACGCTGGCGGCGAGCAGCGCAACCCCGCTCACCAGGTTGAACACGCCGAAGGCGGTGCCACGCAGATCGGCCGGCGCGGCGCCGGCGACGAGCGCCGAGAGCAGCCCTTGCGTTGCGCCCATGTGCAGGCCCCAGATCGCCGCGCCAAGGCCGACGGCCCAGGCGTTGGCGGCGAGCGCGAGAACAATGTCGGCAGCGATGAGGAAAATCACACCCCAGACCAGCAGGGTACGGCGGCTGACTTGGTCGGAGAGCATGCCGAAGGGGTAGGCGCTGGCCGCGTAGACGACGTTCATCACGATCAGGATCAGCGGCACCCAGGTCGCGGCAAGGCCCACGTTTTCGGCGCGCAGGAGCAGAAAGGCTTCGGAGAAGCGCGCCAGGGTCAGCACCGCGGCAAAGGCCACCACCCACCAGAAACGGCTCCCAAGCCGCGCCAGACTGGCGCGCGTGATGGGAAACGGCACCTTGGCCGCGGAGCGCGCAGTTTCGGGTTCCTCGACGACGAAGGCGATGAGCAGCACGCACACGGCGGCCGGAATGACCGCCACCCAGAACACCAGGCGGAAATCGTCGTGGCTCGCCGCCATCAGGCCCATGGCGGCGAGCGGCCCGGCGAACGCGCCCAACGTGTCCATCGCCTGGCGCAGGCCGTAGGCCGCGCCGCGCTGCGCTTCGGGCGTAATGTCGGCGATCAGGGCGTCGCGTGGGGCGCCGCGTATGCCCTTGCCGATGCGGTCGAGAAAGCGCGCGACGAGCACGGCCGAGACGCCCGTGGCGAGGGGGAACAACGGCTTGGTCAGCGCCGCCATGCCATAGCCGATGAGCACCAGCGGCTTGCGGCGCCCCACCCAGTCGGAGATCACGCCGGAGAATATCTTGGCGATCGAGGCCGTCGCCTCGGCGATGCCTTCGATGAAGCCGACCGACATCGCGGACGCGCCCAGCACCGTGACCAGGAACACCGGCAGGAGGCTATGGATCATCTCCGAGGAGAGGTCCATGGTGAGGCTCACCAGGCCGAGTGCGACGACGCCCCTGGGCAGTTTCATGCGCGCGCTCCTCCTTCTCGTTGGCCGCTGCATCACGCCATCTGGCTGATGCTCTTACGGAAATGCGCCAGGGCGGCGAGGAAGAATACCGCACCGATGATCGCCAGCGCGAGGATGTGCGGCCAGATGACATCAAGGCCCGCGCCGCGATAGAGGATGGCCTGGGCGGCGGCGACAAAATGCGTGGTGGGCGCAAGCTCCATCAGGTTTTGCGCCAGCACAGGCATGCTTTCGCGCGGCGTGGCGCCGCCGGAAAGCATCTGCATCGGCAACAATACCAACATCATGAGCAGTCCGAACTGCGGCATGCTGCGGGCGAGCGTAGCCATGAAAATCCCCATTGAGGTGGTGACAAACAGATGCAGGGTGGCCACCGCGAGGAACAGCGTCACCGAGCCTTCGATCGGCACCCTCAACACTCCCTGAACCATGAAGTGCAGGGAAAATGCGGTGGCCAGCAAAACCACCAGGCCCATCGACCAGATTTTGCCGAGCATGATCTCGGCCGGGGTGACGGGCATCACCAGCAGGTGTTCGATGGTGCCGTGCTCGCGCTCGCGGATCAGCGCGGCGCCCGCCAGCACGATGGACAGCATGGTGACGTTGTTGATGATCTCCATCAGCGAGCCGAACCAGGCCTGCGTCAGGGCCTGGTTGAAGCGCATGCGTATCGCGATATCCACCGGGGGCGTGGCGCCGCCGCGATAACGCTGGACGAATTCGTTGACTTCACCCATCACGATCTGCTGGATGTAGCCGCTGCCGGTGAACGCCTGGCTCATGCGCGTGGCGTCCACATTGAGCTGGATGGCGGGTGCGCGTCCGGCCAGCACGTCGCGCTGGAAGTTGGGCGGGATATTGAGTGAAAAAGTGTACAGCCCCGCATCCAGCCCGGCATCCACCTCGGGCAGGGTTACCTGTTTTGGGGGCATGAATTGGGGGGGATGGAGCGCCATGATAATGCGCGTCGACAGCGGCGAGCCGTCTTCATCGACCACCGCGATGGGTACTTTGCTCAGCCCTTCCGGCATGGCGGTGGCGGCTACATAGACCTGGAAGCTGAAGCTATAGGCAATCAACACCAGCATGATCGGGTCGCGCAGCAGGCTCCACAGCTCCTTGATGCCAAGGCGATAAATGTTGGATGCCCAGGCCCTGTTCATTGCTCCTGCTTTCTCAACATGGCGATGGACAAGCCGAGTATGAACAGGGCCGCCAGAATCATCGGCGTGAAGGCGGCGTGCAGGTCCGCCATGCCCAATGCCTTGTTGAATACGCCGCGGCTGATCGCGATGTAGTGCGTGGCCGGATAAGCCTGGCCAATGATCCGGCCGGCGCCTTCGAGTGAGGAGACGGGGTTGATCATGCCGGCAAACTGGATGGCCGGCAGCATGGAGCCGATCATGGCAAAGAACATCGCCGCGATCTGGCTGCGCGTGAAGGTCGAGGCGAACAGGCCAAAGCCGGTGGAGAAGCCGACATAGATCAATGTCGCCAGTGCCAGGGTGAGGAAGCTGCCCTTGACCGGCACGTCGAACAAGGTCGTGGCAAACAGGCTCATCAGCAGAAAGTTGAGCATGGCCAGCACGATATAGGGCAACTGCTTGCCGATCAGGAATTCGCTGCGGGTGACGGGCGTGACATAGAGGTTGATGATCGAGCCCAGTTCCTTTTCGCGGACCACCGAGAGCGCGGTCAGCATGGCGGGAATCATCAGCAGCAGCAAGGGAATCACGGCGGGCACCATGGCGGGCAGGCTTTTGACATCCGGGTTGTAGCGAAAGCGTGTCTCGACGGCCGCGGCACCACTCGACAGGTCCTGGCCGAACTGGGTCTTTGCCACATCCAGCAACCAGCTTTGGTGCATGCCCTGCACATAGCCGCGCACGGTTTCTGCCCGTTGCGGCATGGCGCCGTCGATCCAGGCACCAATCTGAACCGGCTTGCCGCGCGCCACATCGCGCGCGAAGCCGGGCGGAATTTCAATCGCCAGCGACAGTTCGCCACTCCTCATGCGCCGGTCGAGATCGGCATAGCCGGTGATCGGCGGACGCTCGATGAAGTAGCGCGAACCGGAAAGATTCAAGGCGTAGTTCTGGCTCAGCGTGGTCTGGTCCCGGTCGAGCACGGCATAGGGGAGGTCATTCACATCCTGGGTGATGCCAAAACCAAGAATGAGCATCAGGATCAGGCTGCCAAATAAGGCCATCACCAGGCGCACCGGGTCATGGCGCAATTCCAGCGCCTCGCGCAGCATGTATGCGGTCGCGCGCGCGACGCTGAAGTGGCGGGGGCGCGCATGCTGGTGAGACGATCTTCCTGCCGGGAGGTCTTGCGGCGGATTGGGCGCCGTGTTGGACGCCGTATCGCCAGCGCCGACTTTTACGCCATCCGGGTCGGCTTCCTTCAGGTAGGCGATGAAGGCTTCTTCCAGGTTTTTTGCGCCACGCTGCGCGACGATTTCCGCCGGCGTGTCGCTGGCCAGGACCTTGCCGTCATTCATCAGCGAAATGCGGTCGCAGCGCTCGGCCTCGTTCATGAAATGGGTCGAGATGAAGATCGTCACCTTGTCATTGCGCGACAGGTCGATCAGGAACTGCCAGAAGGCATCGCGTGCGACCGGGTCGACGCCCGAGGTCGGCTCATCCAGGATCAGCAGTTCCGGCCCATGCACCAGCGCCACGGCGAGCGACAGGCGCTGGCGCATGCCCAGCGGCAAATTATCGGGCATGGCATCAGGCGCGCCGTCCAGTCCGAAACGCGCCATCAGTCTCTTGACCCGTGCTGGAATGTCCGCTTCCGGCACGCTGAACAGGCGCGCGTGCAGCACCAGATTTTGCTCGACGCTGAGCTCGGAATACAGCGAGAACGCCTGCGACATGTAGCCCACCCGCCGCCGCGCGGCGATGTCGCGGGCATCCACCTTGTGCCCGAACAGCAAGGCCTCGCCTTCGCTCGGCGGCAACAGGCCTGTGAGCATCTTCATGGTAGTGGTTTTGCCACAGCCATTAGAGCCGAGAAAGCCGAAGATCTCGCCGCGCAGGATGCGGAAGTTGACGTGGTCGACGGCCGTGAAGTCGCCAAAGCGCATGGTCAGATCGTGGGCTTCGATAGCGTAATCTTCGCCATCGGTAAACGGGGGCACCACAATCGCTTTGTGCCCGTGCTTTTCTTCTTCCGGCAACAGGGCGATGAAGGCCGCTTCCAGCGTTGCGGTGCCGGTGCGCTCGTGCAGTTCCGCGGGCGAGCCGGTGGCAAGAATCTTCCCCGCATCCATCGCCACCAGCCAGTCGAAGCGTTCGGCTTCTTCCATGTAGGCGGTGGCGACCAGCACGCTCATGCCCGGGCGATTCCGCCGGATGTGGTCGATCAGCGTCCAGAATTGGGTGCGCGCCAGCGGATCAACCCCCGTGGTGGGTTCATCCAGAATCAATAAATCCGGGTCGTGGATCAGCGCGCAACATAAGCCGAGTTTTTGCTTCATGCCACCGGACAGCTTGCCTGCCGGACGGGAGAGGAAAGCATAAAGTCCCGTGGCCTGCGTTAACTCATCGATGCGGCGGCGGCGTTCTGCGGTGTCGTGGCCGAACAGGCGGCCGAAGAATTGCAGGTTGTCTTCGACCGACAAGGCCGGATAGAGGTTCTTGCCCAGCCCTTGCGGCATGTAGGCGATGGCGGGGCATACCCGGTTGCGGTGGTGTCTTGAGCGCATGTCGCCGCCGAGCACTTCCACCGTACCCTGTTGCACGATACGGGCACCGGCAACCAGGGCCAGCAGGCTGGACTTGCCGACGCCGTCCGGGCCGACCAGCCCTACCATGCGGCCGCCGGGAATGTCGAGGGCAACGCCGTCCAGCGCCATGGTTTTGCCATAGCGCAAACTGACGCCTTCGAGGCGGGCGACGAACGGGGCTATGGCTTGGGCGCTGGACGATCCGCCCTGTGTGGCCAGTGTCATTCAGGCATCTCCACCGCCAGATGCTGCGGCCACTGCGCCTGCGGGTCCAGCTTGAGCCAGGCCACGCCGGGCAGTCCGGTCTTGACCTGCTTCAGATGCTTTTGCAAAAGTTCCGGATCGATGCGTGCCTTGACCCGGAACATCAGCTTTTGCCGCTCGCTCTCGGTCTCCACGGTCTTGGGCGTGAACTGGGCCACGCTCGCGATGAACGACACCCGCGCCGGGATCACGTACTGGGGCGCGGCATCGAGCACGATGCGCGCCTCGCTGCCCAGGGCCACCCTGCCGACCACCGTTTCCGGCAGGAAGAAGGTCATGTAGGCATCGGACAGGTCGATCATGTTGAGCACCTTGCCGCCGGCGCCAAGCACTTCTCCGGGCTGGGCGACGCGGTATTGCACGCGCCCGTCGCGTGGTGCCTTGAGCGCGCTGTCGGCAATATCGGCATCGATGCGGGAGATGGTGGCGGCCAGGGCTGTGACGGTGGACTGGGCGCTGGTGACCTGCGCCTTTGCCGCCGCGATGGCCGACTGGGCCGCAGCCGCCTGAGCCCGCGCCGCGGTCAGCGTGGCCTCCATGTTGCGCACCGCCGCCCTGTCGTCGTCGAGCTGCTGGGCGGAGGCCGCGCCCTCCTTGGCGAGGGTTTCCGAGCGCGCCTGGCGTCGCCTGGCGTTCTCCAGTTCGCTTTCACGCTGCACGACCACGGCCTGGGCCGCGGCCAGATCGCTCTCGCGCATCCTGACCTGCGCCTTGACGCTGGCCACCGCATGGAACGCCTGTTGTTGCTGGGCAAACGCCTCGTCGCGCTGGGCATTGAGCACTTCGGTCTGCATGTGCGCCAGCACCTGACCGGCGGTGACGAAGTCGCCCTCCTGCACCAGGATATCGGCCAGCCGGCCGGCGTATTTGGTGGCCACGTCGATCTCGGTGGCCTCGATGCGGCCATTGCCGCTGATCAGGCCTGCGTCCCGACCGTCGGCGCGGAGCCAGTCCCAGGCAGCCCAGGCGGCCACGGCGATGAGGATGCCCGTCAGGGCAAATAACAATGTCTTCTTGAGGTTCGTCGTCATGTATCTTTTCGCATTTTCAGGGTTTCGGTCGAACGGGCGACGCGGCGATGTCCTGGCTTCCCCCGCCCAGCGCGGCATACAGGCGCACCTTGCTGGAGAGCAGGGCACGGCGCGCCTGCACCCATTGCTGCTCGGCGGTGAGGAGGTCGCGCTGCGCGTCCAGCCATTCGAAATAAGGGGCGCTGCCGTTGTCATAGCGCAGCATCACTAGGCGGGCGCGTTCCGCCTGCGCCTTGAGCGTCGCTTCGGCAATGCGCACCTGCTCGCCCAGCCACCGGCGTGCCGACAAGGCGTCGGACACGTCGCGGAAGGCCGCCTGCACACTCTTTTCGTAATTCACCACGGCCAGATCGCGACGCACTTCAGCCAGTTGTAGCGCCGCGCGATTGCGTCCGGCATCAAAAATCGGCAGCGACAGGCTGGGCGCAAAGCGCCAGGCCCGGCTGTCGGCATCGAACAGGCCGTCAAGCTCCGCGCTGGCCGTGCCGAAGAAGCCGGTCAGCGTGATGCGTGGAAAGAACGCGGCACGCGCAGCGCCAATGTTGGCGCCGGCGGCACGCAATTGATGTTCGGCGACCATGATGTCAGGACGCTGCAACAGCACCTCGGCTGGCAGGCCGACGGGCAAGTGCTGCGGCACGGCTTGGTCGTCAAGCTTCGCCGTTTGCATGCCTTCGGACAGGGGCGCGCCAAGGAGCAGCGTCAGCGCATGGGCCTGAGCGGCACGCGCCTGTTCGATCTGAGCCACCAGCGCGCGCGCCTGTTGCAGCAGGGTGTCCACCTGCACCACGTCCATGCGGGCAATCGCCCCCACTTCGAAGCGTCGGGTGAAGATGCCCAGGGATTTTTCGCGGCTGACGACGGTCTGGCGCGCCAGTGCGAGGCGCTCGTCCAGTTCCAGCAGCCCGAAATAGGCATCCGCCACCTGGGCGATCAGGCTTACCGTGACGGCATGGCGCGCCGCATCCGTGGCAAGGTAGGCTTCCAGCGCCGCCTCCTTGAGATTGCGCACCCGCCCCCAGAAATCGAGTTCCCAGGCGGCCAGCCCCACAACGATCTGGTACTGGTCGGAGGTCAGCGCTCGACCTGTCGGGCTGAGGTCGCCCGGCACACGTGCCCGGCTGCCATCGATGCCGGCTGCAATGGTCGGAAACTGGTCGGCCCGCTGGATGCCATAGGCCGCCTGCGCTTCGGCCACGCGCAGCACGGCGGTCCGCAAATCTCGGTTATGCGCCAACGCCTGGGCGATCAGGGCCTTGAGCTGCGGATCGGCAAAGTAGTCACGCCAGGCGATTTCAGGCGCGAGGCGACCTGCGGATGCCAGACCGGACGACTCCCCGGTATCCGCAGGGTAAGCCGCCGCGACCGGCAGCGGCGGGGCCTGGTGCGGCGGGGCGAGCGAGCAGCCGGCCACTGCCAGAACGCATGTCAGCACGCACAAGGCAACGATGCCGGGCTGCTTGTCGTCTCGTGGCACGCCGCCGCTTGCCCTGTCGGAGCCTTTCTTCATGTTCTTATCCTCATTCATCAGCGAACCATTGAAAAACCGATTCGCACCTGTGTCCCGCGATCAAGGTTGTAGTCGAGCAGACTCTCGCCATATCCCTTGAACAGTTGGAAATGCAAGAAGCCCCCGGTACGGGCAAATAGTGGTCTTCTCAGCGGCCAGGACAGATCGATCTGCGCGCTGCCATGCCCTGAAGTGCCTCTGCGCAATTGCGTCGCCAGCACCCAGTCATCCTCCCGGCCATAGCGCAATTTCCAGTCGACGTAACCCCGATAGCGGTGGATGTCAGGATTATCTTCCTTGTCCAGATAGCCGTAGAGTTTGGGCGCGAAAATCAGCGTGTGGCCATTCGAAAATTCGGTGCGCCAGACCGGTAGCACGAACAGGGTGTCGATACTGCGCGAACTCGTACCATCCTTGCCATTCGATTCATGCTCGTAGCCACCGCGCAGCAGGTCAGGCGTCAGGCCCCCCTTACCCAGGCTTGCGCTTTGCCAGAACAAGCTCGGCCGGTAGCTGGTATCGTGAAAGGGTGCCGAGTCCTCGCCGAGGCTCCACAGTGAGGTCTGCGTATAGCCAAAATGCAGACCTGACAGGGGCGAAAACCACTCGACGGGCAAACTGTCCGGATCGAAGAGCCGGTACTTGAAACTGAACTGGAAGCGGGCCGTAGTTCTGCTGCCGATGACGAAATACATTGGCTCGTTGACCGACAGCGCCGGTTCGTTCGCCGGGAACAACATCTGGTTGCGGCCTTCGGGCTGTGGGGCAGGCGTCATGACGCCCGTCTCCATCGAGCGCATTCGTTCCATCGCATCAGGGGCGCCGACCAGCAGGGCCAGCCGGTTGGAAGCAACGCCGGCCATCTCTGCCCGGACCAGCCCTGTGAGATCGGCCGGCATTACCCCACGATAGGTCCGGCTCACATCCCCGGGAGCGACCGGGCCGACGGCGGTCAGCGTTACGTCCCGAGTGCTGTCGTCGCGCGTCAGGCTGAGTCGGATCGTTTCTGGCCAATCCTCTTGCGCTGCGGGCTTGACGACATCCAGCCGGATCGGTGCGTCTGCCTGCGCCGTCTCGTCGGGGGTGGCAATCAGCCATCCGGGTGCCGCAGCCGCAGGCAGCGCGGTAAAGCACAGCATGAGGGCCAGGAGACGGAGTCGTCTGAAGGAAGATGCGCGCGCGGCCATGAGCGGTTTCGGACGGGGCGGTGATGATAGATCGCATTTCACCTGCTTTGCACCGATGCTCACCGTGATCAGTTCAGCCGGTTCGAGCGGACGTCCGTTGCCGGCGACCCTAGCGATGGCCTGCGCTTCAACGCCCAACAGCTGATCTGTCTTTAGCCCCTTCAATTTCTGCCCCCACCGCGCCAGATGGAGAACAGCACCCAGAGGCCGCCCAAAGCCGCAGCGATGAAGCCGAACCGCCCCAGGGCCGACTCGCGTTCGACGGTCATGACGATGGCCGAACCGATGATCAGCGCAGCAGTGACAATCGCGAGCGCCAAGCGCGAAGCAGCGTTGTCGAGACGTTCGCCGAATTGTTTGAGCGGCAGAACATCGACCTCCACGTGAAGTTTGCCGCGCCGGGCGGCACGGAGCAGTTGGCGAAGGTCTTGCGGCAGCCCGGCGACGAGGGCGAGCGCTCTGCCCAGGCTGCGCCAGCCGCGCCGAACCAGGGCATCGGGCGCGGCGTGGGCGAGCAGCACCTGTTCGAGAAACGGCGCGGCCTCGCCCGCCATGTCGAAGTCGGGGTCGAGCTGGCGCCCCATGCCTTCCAGCGTGATGAAGGCCTTGATCAGCAGCGCGAGGTCGGGCGGCAGGGCGAGGCCATGCTCGCGCAGGATGGCGACCAGGTCGGAGAGCATGGCGCCCAGGTCGAGGTGTTTGAGCGGCACGCCGTGATACCGATCGACGAAGGCGTCGATCTCGGGCTGCAAGGCATCGCTGTCGACCTCGGCGCCGCCGCTCCAGTCCAGCAGCACTTCGGCCACCTTCTCCGCATCGTGGCTGACGAGACCGTGCAGCAGCACGGCCAGCTGATACCGGCGCTCCTCGGAGAGGCGCCCGGTCATGCCGAAGTCGATGAAGGCGATGCGGTTGTCCGGCAGGTAGAAGACGTTGCCGGGGTGCGGGTCGGCATGGAAGAAACCGTCCTCGAGCATCATCTTGAGCACGGCCCGGGCGCCGCGACGGGCCAACAGCCTGCGGTCGAGGCCGGCCGCTTCCACGGCGGCCAGGTTGCGGCCGGGAATGCCCTCGATGCAGTCCTGCACGTTGAGCCGCTCGCCGGTCCACGCCCAGTGGATGCGGGGCACGACGATCTCGGGGTGGGCGGCGAGGTTGGCGGCGATGCGCTCGGCGCTGCGGCCCTCGGCGGAAAAATCCAGCTCGCGGCGCAGCGACAGGGTGAACTGGCGCACCACCTCCCGCGGCCGGTAGCGGCGCAACTCGGGCGCTTCCGCCTCGACGATCTCGGCCAGCCGCACCAGCAGGCGCAGGTCGGCCTCGACGACCGGCCGGATGCCGGGGCGCCGCACCTTGAGGATGATCGCCGTGCCGTCCGCCAGCCAGGCGCGATGCACTTGGGCGAGCGAGGCCGCAGCCAGCGCCTCCGGTTCCAGGCGCGGAAAGACGGCCTCGGGCGGCTCGCCCAGGTCCTCCGTCAGCTGCGGCAGCAGCTCGGCGAAGGGGATGGCGGGCGCGGCGTCCTGCAGCTTGCCGAACTCGGCGATCCAGTCCGCCGGAAACAGATCGACGCGGGTGGCGAGGATCTGACCCAGCTTGATGAAGCTCGGCCCCAGCTCCTCCAGAGCCCGGCGCACGCGGGCCGGCGGCTCCAGCCGCGCCAACGCCTCCGGCTCGTGCCAGTGCAGGGCGCGGCCGGCACGTTCCAGGGCGCCCGCCATGCCGATCCGTCGCACCAGATCGCCGAAGCCATAACGGATCAGGATGGAGGCGATGTCATGCAGGCGCCCCAGGTCGCGGACGGCGCCGATCGCTTGCCACAGCATCAAGCGTCCTTGTCGGTATCTTTCGATCCCAGGCGGGCAGCGATACCCTGGAGCAGGCCGGCGGCCAGACCGGCAAGCAGGGCGGCTTCATGGCGCAGGACTTCCGTCCCTTTTTTGGCCTGATCGCGAGCGCCTGAGGTAACGGCCTGGGTCAGTTGATCGAGCGCGATCCGGGTACGTTGGCCGAGGGCCGAGCCGCTGCTGCGGGCATGTTCGGCCAGCTCGGTGAAGGTGGCCTGGACGACGCCCCGGGCAGCCTGCGCGGCGTCTTGCAGCGTTTCGACGAACAGCGTCTGCAGCGTGGCGAGATCGTCCGCCGCCTGCTTCAGCCCCTGCCGGGAGAACTCGCCGGTGCGCCCCGCGGCCTCCTGAATGGCGAGCTGGGCGGCCTCCGCCGCCCCGGCCAGCGCCTCGTCCAGACCGCGCATCGCCTCTTTCAGCGCCTGCCCGCCGTGTTCCCCGAGCGGCGCGGCGCCTTCGCGGGCGCCCTTGACCACGGCCGCCGTCACGCGTCTGAGCGCGTCGGTGTCGAGGTGGCCGCGCGTAAGTGCATCGAGCGTGATCGCGCGCACCTGGGCGGCGATCACGGCCGGATCGGTGGCGAGGGTGCCCTGTACGCGTTGCTCGATTTCCTCAGGCGTCATGGAGGGAAGGCGTCCCTGCTCCCTGAGCATCCGGTCGATCTCGGCCTCGGCCTCAAGCCAGTCCTCTGCCACGTTGCCGCCCAGAAAGCCGCGCTTTTCCGCGCGAAAATAGGCGGCCTCCGCGATCATTCGATAGCGTTCCTCCGCGGTGAGGGGCGGATTCTCCTGCGCAATGGATCCCGGCGTCGCAGTCCGGGCGGAGGTGGATTTAGCTTTGGCCATGGTCGTTGCTCCTTTTCAAGGTAAGGGTGTGGAAAATCCGGCGTGTACGGGGCCGGGTATCGGTATGAGCCTGTCCGGGAGCCCCATCGTCAGCGTGCCTCCCCATCGGCTGCGGCCAGACCCCGTCGCAGCAGTTCGCATACGTGGCGTGCCAATACCGCGGGGTCGTCCTGGTGTGGCCGGTGTCCTGGCATGAACTTACGGGTTGCACCGGTCTGGAAATGGAAGATCACCAGGCCAAAGATCGACATCGCAAGCAGGTGGGCATCCCGATGCGGGTCCAGCTCGCAGGCCAGATCATGGACGGCAACGAACATGTCCCTGAATACCTCTTTGGCCAAGATGCCCTGACGCGCCTCGTCGGTGTCCAGCAGTACCCACTGCACCAGCCGCAGGAAGTCCTTGTCCGTGGCCATCATCCGGGCGAGCCCGGCAACAAAGCGCTCAAGCCGCTCCCACGGGGTACCGTTGCCGGCCAGCATGGCCTTCAGCGCGGCCTCTTTTTCCTGGAATTCGCAGGTCACCGCATCCAGATAGAGCTGGTCCTTGTCGGAGAAATGGTAGTAGAGCGCCGCCTGGGTGAGGCCGACGGCGGCAGCGACATCGCGCATCGAAACGCCGTCATAACCGTGCCGGGCAAAGAGAGGCGCCGATAGCTCAAGAATCTCTTCCCGCGTTTTTCTCCTGGGAATGGCCTTGACCGTTTGACTGCTCATGGATGAATTGTACCAATAAACCTAACGAGTGTTCAGTATATGCGATTATTTCGGCAATTCAAGTGCTAGCCGAAGATCGAGTTGACCTGATCGGGCTTGGCTCGTGAACAGAAATTGAAGGAGATTCTTGCCGTCAGGGTGCAAGGATGATGTGGTGATGGAACCCGGCATCAATCGTCTGACACGATAGGCCGAGGTGCTTGACGTGAGTGGTTGGGCTGAGCGATCGCACTACTCAGTTACCGCCCGTTGGAACCTCGAAGCATCGAATGGCGGGGCTCGATCAGTGAAGTTCAGGTTGAAAACTGAACATTGACTGCTCGGCCCAACTGCTGGGCCACGGGCGGCGCATCACCTGCTCCAGCACAATGTCGGGCGCACCAACCAACCGTTCGATGACCTCCGGGGCCAACAGGGTCAGCCGCATGACCCGGCGCACCTGCGTCACGTCCATACCCTCGGCTTTGGCGATCTCGGCCACCGACGCCGCCCGCTCTTCATCCAGCAGTCGCTGCCAATGGTGTGCCAGTCCGAGTGCCCGCATTAGCGCGCTGTCCTGCGCTGCCGCTTGAGCCGCTCGCTCCTGCTTGGCCTCTGCCACGAATTCCTGCGGTGCGTCCAATGGCGTGATGACCCGCTTTTTCAGCCCTCGTCTCACCAGTGTCCAGGGGACAAAGGTTTCCAGTCGTACCCCACCGGCGGGCGTAGGGAGTTCATGGGTGATGGAGCGGCCTGTCTGCTTGCCATAGTGCTTCTTGCTGGTCATTTCCCCTCCTACCTGAATCGTTCAAGCATCTGACGCTGGTCTGGCCAGAGTGCAGGGATGTCGTTACGCATCAGCCACAGCAGGGTCAGCCTTCGGGGCTGGCACCCCCTCATGAACTGCTCGACGATGTCGGGGGCCAGCCGCGCCAGTCGCAGCAGCCGGCCCACCGTGGTTGGCATCAATCCTTCGGCACGGGCGATCTCGACCACGCTCTTGAACGTACCGGAGTCGAGCAGGTTGTGCCAGTACATAGCCCGGGCAACGGCCTCGATGATGCGGACGTCGTGGGCAGATTCCCTCCCGTCGACCAGCAGCTTTCCCTTCTTCCGCTTGAACTGGAGGGGCACGAAAGCTTCCAGCGAGCTGTTCATCAGTCCTCGGCCTCCAGCAGTTCCGTGCCGATCTCCTCCGGGGCGAATTCACCGATCAGCTTGTCCCAGCCCAACTCCCGCCACTTCACCTTGATACCCTGCATCTCGCCGATGTGGACGAGGTCAATCCGTTCGATCATCAGGTTGGCGATGCGGTGGCGTTCGACCGGGAACAACTGATCCCACACGTCGTTGAGCCGTCCCATTGCCATTACCGTGGTGGCCTCGTCGATCTGTGCGCCGTTGCTCTGGATGTGGCGAACCACCGAGGCGATGGACTCGGGGCTGGTCAGCACCGTGCGGATCTGGGCGACCACCGCTGTCTCGATCTCCGGTGCGGGCAGGCGCTCGTAGCTCTTGCCAGGTGCGCCGAAGCGGCTTTCGGACTTGGACACGTAATAGTGATACTTGTGTCCCTTCTTGTTCGAGTAGGTCGGGTACATCCGCTCGCCCGAGGGGGCGTAGAGCAGGCCACGCAGCAAGGCATCGGTGCGCGACCGGATTTTGGTTTCCACCGACCGGGCATGGCCGCCCTTGGCCAGCACCGCGTGAACCTTGTCCCAAAGCGCCTGGTCGATGATCGGCGGGTGCGCGCCGGGGTACCAGTTTCCCTTGTGCGACAACTCGCCCAGATAGATGCGGTTACGCAGCAGCTTGTGCAGGTACTTCTTGTCGATGCGTGTGCCGCTGCGGGTCTGGCCCTCCTGCGTCGTCCAGGCCTTGGTGGTGATGCCCTCCAAGGTCAAGTTGGCGGCGATCTGGGTCGGCGAGCCGATGGTCAGCATCTCCGCGAAGATGCGGCGCACCACTGCCGCCTCAGCTTCGTTGATGACCAGTTGGCGGTTTACGACGTCGTAGCCGATGGATGGCACTCCACCCATCCACATTCCCTTGCGCTTGGCAGCCGCGATCTTGTCGCGGATGCGCTCGCCGGTGACCTCGCGCTCGAACTGGGCGAAGGACAGCAGGACGTTGAGCATCAGCCGCCCCATCGAAGTGGCCGAGTTGATCTGCTGCGTGACCGCGCTGAAGCTCACATTCCGGCGGTCGAACAGGTCCACCATCTTGGCGAAATCGGCGAGGCTGCGCGTCAGGCGGTCGATCTTGTAGACCACCACAATATCCACCTTGCCCGCATCGATATCGGCCAGCAATCGCTTGAGGGCCGGGCGGTCGGTGTTGCCGCCGGAGTAACCGGGGTCGTCATAGTCGTCCGCCACCGGAATCCAGCCCTCTGGGCGTTGGCTGGCGATGTAGGCGTGCCCCGCCTCCTTCTGCGCGTCGATGGAGTTAAATTCCTGATCGAGGCGTTCGTCCGTGGATACCCGGCAATAGACGGCACAGCGCTTGCGAGTCTTGGTGCTGGCGATCTCGTTCATCGCGCGCCTCCCTTGCCGAAGCCGAAGAACAGCGGCCCGCTCCAGTGCTGGCCGGTGATGTGCCGAGCCACCGCCGTCAAGCTCTTGAAGGTGTGGCCCTCGTACTCGAAACGGCCCTCGGCATTGACCGTTACCCGGTGCTCGCGCTCGCCCCATTCGCGCAGAATCACCGTGCCCGGCGCGAAATTGAATTCACGTGGCTTGGTGCGCTGCTTGATCTTGGAGTGCTTCGCACCGATGGCTTCCAGCCGCTGCTTTGTCTCGGGGGCGAGGCCGCCGAAGGCTTCCTCCTGCAGCTTGTAGGCAATGCGCGACTCGACGTGCGTGCGATTCGGATAATCCGGGCGGCGGGGAAAGTACCGATCCCATACCGGCCAAAGTTCGGCCATGGACATTTGGCTCAGGTCGGCAATTTGCCGGGCCACCGTTTTTTGCTTTAACAGCGTGTCGTTCATCACAACTTCTCCTCTTGATAGGGGGTTGTATGAACGCGCTGGTCGGGCAGGAAGCCAAGTCCAACTGCTCTCTGTTTTGGATCGTCGCCGGCGAGCGTGCGGACGATGGCCGCCGCAAGGATGGTGGTGATTTCGCCAGCACGGGCGCTGGCGGACATCTCAGAGGGTGATGCGAGTTCGAGGTTCTTCATGACGGCTCCAAGGAATTGCAACCGTCATGGATAATATGTCCTATCTTCTCGACTAGATGGCAACGTAGGGTAATGGGGAGTAATCGAACAATCTTTTTCTGGTCAGGATGAACTAGACCAACTATGAAAGTGATTGCGCGTTGATAAAACAGTTGACGGGAATGGGTGAGTTCGATATTCTCGACGGTGACCAATTTTCAATCGCAAACTTTCAATGCCATTTGGAGACTTCATCAGACAAAAGCGGGAGGAAGCCGAAATCCCGCTGAACGACTTCGCCCGGCGAATCGGTATTTCACCGGCTTACTGGTCGCGGATCGAACGCAATATGGAAAAGCCGCCCAAGGATGACCTGATCACCAAGGCGGCCCAGGAACTGCACTTGGACTTGGACGAGGTCTTTGTGCAGGCCAACCGCCTGCCGCCGGAACTGCAGAAGAATCTCGGCGATGTTGTCCTGGCCTATCGGAAACGCCCGAAAATCGAGGGCTGAGCATGACGTCGATCTCGGTTGCTTACCGCCACTCCGGCCATTTCCGGCCGCTCTTCCTCAAGAATCCCGCAATCGAAGAAACCGCGAGCGCGGTTCGCGCCCAACTGGTTGCCGAGGACACAGACCGTTTGCCAATCTCGACCCTGCGCGAGATTTCCAGGCTCAACGTCAATGGTCTGTGCTTCGACCTGTGGGTCAGTCTCGATCACCCAGTCACCGACCATGAAACCGGAGAACAGGTGTGTGGCCTGTGCGAGTTCGATCCGGGGGCGGGCGAAGATGCGGTCTCACTGCTGGTATCGCCAGTCGGCGAAGGGATGACGGAGGAACTGGTGTTGAGCACCTTTGGCCACGAGCTCGGCCATGCCGTGTTCGACGCGCCGGGATGGATCGCGGATTCGAAAGTTGCTCCCGGACTGTTCGATACGCCAGGTCAAACGCACCGCCAAGCCTATCGCACCACGACACACGATGTCGGACACTTGACGTTCTCTGGCGCGTCGCCAGCTCAAGATGAGGGGCTGCTCGCCAGGATCGTCGAAGCCGAGCGGGAAAAGGAAAAGCGGATCGCGGAATTCCGCGCCAATGAATTCATGGGGTCGCTGCTGGTGCCCCGCCGACGGTTGGTCGAAGCCGTCATGGAAATGGCCCCGAAATATGACTTGACGCTGGTGGCGCGCCCAGACTTGCTGGAGGACGATGCGCCAACGACTTTCACGGTCAAAACGGACGGGCCTTTTGGCGATTTCGACCTCGAGAATTTGCAGAAGGCCATTGGGAAGCGCTTCGGTGTTCACGGTCGCTTCATCAAGGTCCGCATGGCGCGATACGGATTGCTGTCGGGAGCCGCCGGTTGAGGTAGTTGTCCGGGATCTCCGGACTCAGGTTGCCGGCCACAAGCCGGCGTTTTTTGAGCAGTAACGTTGCGCGTTCGCGCAACGCGCAACTCTGAAGGAGATGTAATGGTGGCGGTAACCGAACAGCAACAAAAAACGCAAGAAAGCCCGAAGGCCGATTCGGGGGCGACTGCCATCACATCCGAGGACGGTGTAAAGCAGGCATCGGCCGACCACGGCCCCGATCTGTTGCCGGACATGGAGCATTTCGTCTGGCTGGTGCGCAAGATCAAGAACATCCCCTTGCTTCGCCGGCTGCTCAGAAATGAGGGGGTTCATATGCCGGAGAAACTCGCCGAGAAAATGGAGAAGGCCAAAGGCGTCCTGCCTCCGACCGTGCGAAAGTCCCTGTACCCGCTGGTGGGCGAAGCATCACCGGTGACGCGGCAACGGTTGGAGCGGATCGCCGAACGCATCGAAATCCTCGGCGACGAGTATGGCAAGCAAGCCGTGCTGTCCTTGTTCGATGAGGGTAACGAGGCCGATGCAGCGGTGCTCGGCCGCCCCTGCGACCCCCATGGCCGTGCGCTCTATCTGTATCTCGAACAGGAATACCCGGAGAAGCATCGTCGGGATAGCAGGCGCTTCGACCACGCCGAGCGGGTCCAGGTGATGAACCGGCAATGGAGGAGTGAAGCGTATTCCAGCCATTACCGTGGCCCGCTGGGCCCAACGCCGAAACTGGAT